>Ga0181399_1000242_pt1 | contig 20508 bp, 24 predicted proteins | sample 22SPOviralmetaG_FD_130128 | JGI IMG/M metagenome (GOLD analysis project Ga0181399, IMG submission 130128) | Marine viral communities from the oligotrophic San Pedro Time Series (SPOT) site, San Pedro Channel, CA, USA - 22 SPOT_SRF_2011-05-21 | ecosystem: Environmental > Aquatic > Marine > Strait...
CTTGAGTGGGACTTAATTAAGAAGAAGGAAGAAGAGACAGGTTCATCTGGTGTCACAGATAACAGGGCCACAGGTGTTATTAATACTGGTGGCGCAGGTGGCGGTGCTGCTGGTGGGGCTGGTGCAATAGGCTCTGGTACACCTTACACTGGTCCTAACTTTGTAAGCACACCTAACATTGGTGCTGTTACTCCAGTTTACGGAGATGGTCAGACTGGTCTTACTGAAGTAAACATTCCTACCTATGAGGCTGGTCTAGGTAAACAAGCTACTCAGTTTGCTAATAGAGCTACGTGTCAAGCAAGTTTCTACAAACCTCAAACGTTAGAGGAACAACAAGCTGCTGGAACAGCTCCATCCTTTGAAAACGTACTGTACCGTAACAGATTTGGTATGAGCATGTACGTGCAACACATTAACGGTGTGCCCTCCCAGCCTATTCCTCCTGGTTACTCAAGAGTTCAGCAGTTTACTACTGAGAGCCAAATGCAAGGCCAGAACCAAGGTGGTATGATCCAAGGGTTTAATCCAGGTGGCACAGTAAACCCTGCCATCAACTTTCAACCTGGAGGAAAAGTAGTCCAAGTAGGTAACTCCTTTAAGATTCAATATCCAGACGGTACATTCTCACAGGCATATGACACATCTTTAAATGCTAACTCCGCCCTAGGTATGGGAAATGAAGGCCTAGGTTTACCTGACTACAGTACATACTTAGAACAACAAGGGTACAATTCAACTCTACCTGGCTTTGATCAAGATACTATGTATGGGATGTACACGTCCTACCTTCAAGATCCAGCTACTCTAGAAAATATTAATCAACAGAAACAGCAGGAACAAACGGAACAGGTAGTTGATCAAACTGCTGGTGTAAATCAAGACTTTGTTACTGGGCAAACAGAAATAACTAAAGAAGATTTAGGTCAATATCAAGCTAACCTAAATGCTCAAGCATACGCTAATCCTGCGGGGGCTGTAGCCGCTGCTCCTGTGTCATATATTGATCCTAATGCCATGGGTACAGTCCTTGAATCTACTGCAGGTCAGGCTCAAGCTACTGCACCTATGGTTCAAGAAGATCAGGTAGCACAGATTGGAGCTGCTACCACTGCTGATGTTCCTGTTGGGCAGGGGGCTACAACCTACAACGCTAATCAAGCGTATTCTGACGTACAAAATGCTACAGCAAACATGGCTGCAGAAACGTCTACTGGACCTACTTCAACTATTACCGCTGAGGAGCAAGCAACTTCGTCTGTCTCAGGACTTACGTCTGCCAATGGTGACTCTGTAGATGTTACTGGTGCCCCAACTCGTACACTAGAAACTATAGATGGTCAAAGTGAGTTAATTACTGGAACTGGGGTAGATCAGTCTAAAGTACTTAGTGCTTTTGGAGAGGGCGAGATTAAAGCTGCATCTGTTCAGGACGAACTAACTGGTCTGATGCAACAGTTTGAGGGTGGCGAAACACCAGCTTGGGCTGCAGGTTCTATGAGATCAGCTATGGCTACCCTTGCTGCTAGGGGGCTAGGTGCTTCAAGCATGGCAGGACAAGCAGTAATACAAGCTGCTATGGAATCCGCTCTTCCTATTGCCCAGATTGATGCTGGTAACAAGCAACAGATGGCTCTGTTTAAAGGGGAGCAGAGAGCTAAGTTCTTACAGATGGACTTCGATCAAGCATTCCAAGCTAAGGTTATGAATGCTGCGAAGGTATCTGAGATTGCTAACATGAACTTCACTGCTGAACAGCAGATTGCTTTGGAGAACTCTAAAGCTGCTAACACTATGGAGTTGCAGAACCTAAGTAATGATCAAGCATTAATTATGGCAGAGGCGGCTGCTCTTTCTCAGTTAGAAACTCAAAGCCTAAGTAACAGGCAGCAGACTGCGGTGCAAAATGCTCAGAACTTTTTGCAGATAGACATGGCTAACCTGGCTAATGAACAGCAGACTGCCTTGTTCAAACAACAGTCTTTGGTAAACACTATCTTAAGCGACCAGGCTGCAGCTAACGCTGCCCTACAATTTAACGCAACTTCAGAAAACCAAACTGATCAGTTCTTCTCAAATCTTTCAGCTTCAGTAAATCAGTTCAATGCTGCGCAGATGAATGCCATGAAGCAGTTTAATGCTGACGAAGTTAACTCTCTTTTAGAGTTTAACGCAGGTATGCAGAACCAAAGGGAAATGTTTAACGCACAGAACTACCTTGTTGTAGCCCAAGCCAACGCCCAGTGGAGACAGAACTTAGCTACTATTAACACTGCTGGTGCTAACGAAAGTAACATGGCATATACACAGGCTGTCAACGGTTTGACTATGACATCTTTAGATGAGATATGGCAGAGAGAAAGAGACATTCTTTCTATGGCCTTTCAAATATCAGAGAACAGTGCTAACAGGGCTAATGAAATCGTACTTCAAAAACTATCGGCTGACGCTGGAACAGATGCTGCAAAACTACAGGCAGAGATTGAGGGTGCTTCGTCAACAGGTGATTTTGTAAAAGAAGTATTTTTAAAAATTATAGGAATTTAATATGTCACTAGATGCAAGACAAGAGCGGCAAAGACTATCTGTTTTTAATTCTGCTTTAGAAGACTGGAGATCAAACTCAACTCAGGATGCTCAGGATAGTATTAGAAGAGGGCGTGGCCTGATTCAGGATACAAGACAATCGCAGAGTGATGCCGCAAGAAGAGTTAAGGCTTCTATGCGGCAAGGGGAATCAAGTAGGGCTGAAAAATCTACTGACCCTAATAAAGAAATAGTATCTTTCCTTGGAAGCTGGTCTTCAATAATTGATGAGGAATTTGGCGGGGAGCCATACGCAGAGGACGAAGAGAGACCAAACTTAGGTGAAGATTCAAAATCAGATAGGCCTCCAAGGGTAACTCAGCGCGAGGCAGACGAAGGTATGTTTATGCCATTTGACCTTGAAGAAGATATGGATAATGCCTTGTCTGCCCTTGGATCAATTGAGAGTTCTAAGGACTACAGTGCTCTTGGCCCTGTTATAAATATTAAAAAGAGTATGTACTATGGGGACAGGGCACATGGGTACTATCAAGTTATGGGTAAAAATGTTGGGCCTTGGACAAAGAAATATCTTGGAAAAGAAATGACAAAAGAAGAGTTCCTCGCAGACCCAGAGTCACAGGATAAACTTGCGAAAACTTTTTTAACTAAAGAATATAAGAAGCATGGAACTATCGAAGATGCAATCTCTGTATGGTTTACTGGTAGCCCTTTAGCTAAGGCTAAAAAGAAAGGCGCAGCAGATCAGAACATATCGGTCAACGAGTACGTTGAAAGATGGAGACAGGACTACGTTAAGTTATTAGAAGGTTAAACCAATGCCAGCACTGAACAGACCAATACCAGGGCAGTCCCTTACGGATGAGCCAAAAAACTATGCTTGGGAAAGACCTCCAGAAATCACAGACCCAAATGAAGCTGTGAAGTACCACCTCGAAAGGGTGGCTGACCCAGAGGTTATAGACAACGTGTTCTACGCACTTGATATGGGTATGCCTGTTAAGACATTGACAGATTCTATGATGACTGGAGCTTACGCAAAAGGTATCCACAACATAGACCTTGGTCTTCTTGTAGAACCGTTAGTGCGTAGAGCGGTTATGAAAATTGCAGACAGAGCTAAGGTTCCTTACAAAGAAACCTTTGACGAAGAAGAAGCAAGCATAGATGAACGTGCTGCCAGAATGGTAAGGATTGTTGAGTCTACTCCAGAAGAAGAACGTGATGCTGGTTATGATTTCTTATCTGAAGTTAGTTCAAATGTTAAAGAAACACCTTCTCCTGATTTAGAGATGAGTGAAGAACCTGAAATGTCAGAGGACACAATGGTTGAACAGAAACCTAAAGGTTTGATGGCGAGGTAGTACTATGGGATTTTTTGGTAAAGTTGCGTTAAGCTCTGCTCTTGGTGGTCTTGCTGATGACATGAAAGAGAATAGGCAGTATGCAAAAGACAAGTCCGAAAGGGTGCAGGACTACCTGTACCAACGTGGCTTGGAGAGAAGGCAAGAGGTTAATAAAACTCGTAATGCCTTACAGAATTCAGTAGAGTACCTGCAGTCTAAGGACATGGACAGCAGATCTCTTAATGCACTGTTGATGCAAAACCCAAAGGAAGTTCTTAGGCTTGCTCAAGCCGCTCAAGAGGCTGAACAGGAAGGAAGACTTACTAAGTCTATTCTTAATCAAGCTGTTGACGTTGCTTCAGACTTTGATGATCAAGGTCTTACTGCTTCTGAGTTAATAAAGAGAGCAACTCCAGACTTCGTGTCAGGAGCAGCCTTAAAGAAACCAGAAGAAGTAGAACGAAACGCTATGCAAAAATTGTTTGGCAGAAAATCTTCCCAAGATATTCTTTACGATGTTTACTCCGAAAGTTTGTTTGGAGATAAAACTACTGGCGCTGACGTGGCTGCGAGTGTCTCTGCCCCTACAATTAAAGGACGTAAGGAGGGGCCAAACGATGTGTCTGTAGACCTTGGTGTTCTGGCTGAAAATGAAACCTATGACAGCACATACAAAATTAATGCGGCAAAGGATATTAAAGATAATTATGATAGGTTTCTTACAGAAGAAACAAAAAGGATAGCTGACGAGATTGAGGCTGAAGAAGATCCAACAGCTAAAGATATTTTGCTGGCTCAACAAGCAGAACTAACAAGAATTAACAATATAGAAAACGCTGCAACTAGATACTATGAGTTAATGAAGGCCGACCCAAGTATTGTAGAAAACATTATGGTTCCTGGTTACCTGGTAGTTCTTTCTGATCCAGATTATTTTAAAGATGGTACTGCAGATCTTTTCACAAGTTCTGATTCTGATGAGGATTAATAAGGATGAGCACATATCAAGAGCTACAAGAGCAAATTACAAAACGCAGAGAAGAACTTGCGGCTCAGAATCCTGAGGTAGGACAGCGGGAAGAAGAACCAGAACAAGAGGGAATGACCCTCATTGAAACTCTGTCTACTGACCAAAACTTTAAAACAATAAACAGTTACATGTCTGATAGATTTGGTATGGAGGAAGACAAGTATTCTAAAAGAGAAATTATTGACTCTTACATAAATCAAATGAGGGGGTTTAACGCTGGTCAGTCTGTCATAACAGTATCTGAGTTAGCACATTTAAACTCTGGGGAAGGGGATAAGCTGGCGAGTAGAAGAAGAACAGCTGCAGAAGCTTACGAACTCTTCGACAGTCTTGGTGGTGCTTTCAGTGAGGATAGAACCTTCGGGGAAAAAGCTGATGCTGTAGGGGACTACGCCAGAGCACTTCTGATAGACCCCCTTAACTTAGTAACCCTTGGTGTTGGTAAAATTTTTACTCAGGCTGCTGCAAAAGGAACTACTCAAGGCGTTAAAATGTTAGCCTTTAGGGCAGGTAGACAAGCTGCCTATGAGGCTTTGAAGAAAGGCTCTTCGAAAAAAGCTGCGGAACGGATCCAAAGAGAGGCAACACAAAGAGCTTTCCAAGAGGCGCTAAAAAGATCTAAAACAAAAGCTATACTAAACAAAGCAGACAAGAAAGGTATCTACGCTAGTCTTGGTTTCGACATGGCAGCAGCAGGTGGGATCGACGCTTTGCAGCAAAAGGCTGAAGTAACGTCTGGCTTTAAAGAGGAGATAGACTGGTTTCAAACTGGTATATCTACAGCCACTGGTGCTTTGGGCGGAGGCCTTCAACTAGGGTTGATAGCAATAAAAAATAAAAAGAATATACCACTCGCCTCTATTCAACTTCATAGGTCAAGACTAGTTCAACAAGCTACCGATGATTCTATACAAGCCCTTAGTAAAGAACAAAGAAAAGAAATTCTTGCTAGTGAAAACGTAACTGAATCTTTGCTGCAACTAAAGAAGAGAACTGAGGCTTGGGCAAGCAAGGTAGCGGAAGGTAAAAAACTTTTAAAGGTTGGAGATAATCCTAAGTCTTCTATAGACTACGACACTGAGTTTGCTCAAATGTTTTTTATAGGGAATAAAACTGCACAACTAGAAGATGGGGCAGTCTCAGGGTTCAAAGGACTTATAAATATTATAGGTGAAGCAGGGTACAAACAATCAAACAATATGAACTTTACTGATTTTATGGGTGAAGCTCTTGGAGATCTATCAGAAGAAAATAAAAAGATTGTTGTAGATGCTTACGAAGTTTTGAGAGAAACCTCAGAGCAACTAAAGCCTTTTAATTTTGAAGAGTTTATAAAAATAGATGCAGCCTCTGTTTCTGAAGCTGCAAGAATTATGCAGGTTAAATCACAAGCACAGCAAATGTTTAACAAAATTGGGTTAAGCGCAACTGAGGCAGATGCCGCTACAGCAGCAAAAGTTTTGCTTGATCCTGCCGATGAAGAAACAGTGAAGGGTATCTTTAGTAAGTTTAGACCTTTACAAGATAACTTAATAAGAAGTATTGTAACCCACCCAGGTACAACGGCTCTTAACTTAGTAGGTTGGAAAGCCGCAACAGTAAATCAAAGTCTGTCTGATCTGGTGCGTTCTGCATTGTACAGTGGGGCTGCCGCTGGAAGCTTAATAGCATTCAACAAAACTAACGCTACTAAATACTTTAAAATGAGCAGACAAATGATGGACCTTCAAAGGCAGAAGGTCAGGAATATGGTTGATCCTTACGGAACTAAGGACTCAGTCATGGATTATTTGGCAGTAAGGCCTGAGGCCCAAAAAGAAATGTTTAGATACATCAATGGTGGTGTGGAAGTAAAAGGTATCCTTGATGATTTTGAGTTAAATCCTAACGCAGTTCCAAACAAAACAAATTTTCAAAAGTACAATGAGTTCTTTGAGACCTTGTACGCAGTTAAAGCTCAAGACTTTATTACAAAGACACAAGAGTTTTCTTATGCTTTAGATAAACAGATGAGACTAAAGTATGATAAGACTTTATCTGAATTTTTAAATGATCCTGAGTTAGTACAATATCTATCTGAACCAGGAACAAAAAGATTTAAAGAGTTTGCTGAAATCGAGGCGGCTGCAGTTGAGGATGCCTTGCGTAACACCTTCTCAAAGAAGTTTGGCGACAACAAATCGTTTGTAGGCCAGGCTGCTGGAATTATTGAAGCACTAAGGACCATCCCTGGTCTTGGTGCTCTTGCTCCTTTCGGTCAATTCTGGAACAATAGTGTAGCGTTTATGCTTGATCACTCTGGTATAAGTCTTATTAATAAGTACACTGTAAAAGCAGGAGGTGCCAGAGCAGTAAGTCGAGACTCTATGGATCTCCTGACTAAGTCTGCTGTTGGTTGGGGTGCTGTAGGTATAGGGGTTTACAAACAATTAGACAACCTTGAACAAGGTTTGGCCTGGTACGAAGACAGAGATGACTTCGGCGCTGTTAGAAGTTCTTTGTATGACTACCCAAGAAACGTACCAATGCTGGTTGGTCGTATGGGGGCACACCTTGTTAGGGACGGTAAGATTCCATCAGATTTGACTGAAGCCTTTGTGGACAACTTCGGAACTCGTGCTTTAACTAGGGATCTTGGTGATGCTTATGGCGCTGTATCTGAAGGCTTTCAAATGGCTGCAGAGGCGGATGATGTAGAAGTGCTTGAGGTTATCAAGAACATGCTTGGCTCCATGATCTCTCAGTACGCATCTGGATTTACAAGAAGGTACGAACCAGTAAATCAAATAATGGCTATGAGAAGAGGAGAGGACTACGAGTCCGTAGATAAAAAACAAGGCGCTCAATGGGTTAACGACTCGACAAGGTATGTCGATCAAATCTTTGAGGCTATAACTGACATGCAGCCAACAGAACTTATTACCGATAGACCACAGAAAAAAACTAATGCTCTATCTGCTGAGCCTCTTCCTGTTCCTATTGGAAAGATCACTGGTTACAGAGAAATCTTACCTTCATCTACAATTGAAAAGTTGTTTAATGATATTGGAAGATCCAAATGGAAGACTGAAATTAGAAGTAAATCTCCTGAGGCCGCCAATACTTTTAATGATTTTGTAAGACCACAGATAGAAATGCTTGCTGAAATTGTTATGTACAATGGGGAGTGGGATGGTAAGAACCTTGAAGAGAAACAAAAAATAGTAGATACTATTCTTAAAGTAGCTAAAGGAAATGCTATGGATAGTTTAGAACTGTCTATTGATCCTGTCGAAAGAAAAACAAAACTTATCTTTGACGTTAAAAAAATAACCACTAAAAAGAACTTAGGTAAAGTTCTTAAATACTTTGACATTAAAGAGGAAGAGATGTGGAAGCTTGACGTGAACGAGCTTCTTATTGTCGAAGACTTCTTAAAGTCTATGAAAGAAGATGATGCTGGCCTCAGTAAAAGGCTGGGTATTGAATAAAAAAACCCCCAGGTACAAGCTGGGGGTTTAGTTCATGACGATTTATCTTTTTGTTTTTTGTAATCTAGCATTAGGCATGAATAACAGAATGCTTGATTAACGATCTCGTCTGATCGTCCATGTACCCCAGAGGCTAGGAGACCTGAAAGGGCTGCTCCTGCGAAGTAATCTCTGGAAGGTATCTCTCCACTTATTATTGGTTTCTGTGTGAACTCTTGAGCTTCTTGCTCAAGGGTTTTCTTTTTTATGCTACTTCCGTTAGTCTCTTTAGATACCACTGGGCTTTCTCCAAGTCTTGAGTTCCATTCTTATACCGCCATCTGTGCATGTACTTTGCAATGTTCCCTCGAAGATAGCCAATAAATTCTTCTGTTGTTAGGAAGTCTTTGATGTAGTCAATACACTCAATATCCCCCTGACCATAGTGACTAGGTCTTTCTACTGCGTCAAACAAATTATCACACTCCCCACATACACCGTTATCATCTAGTAAGTTAGCACAAACACTACAATACGTCATACGTCCACCACATGTGAGGCGTGTTCTTTAACGTAGTCTAAAGGAAGGATCGTAATTAGGTCACCCCTTCCTGGCCTAGACAGCAAACCAAACTCACCCTTAAAGTACTCAGTACACTTCTTTCTGAGATCATCTATGATGTTAACTGGATTAACCAAGTAAAAAGATTTCTCTGAACGGACAGCAACAAACCTGTCTATACCGTTGGGTACACCCCAACCTTCTGTGGGCTTCCAGGCTGGGGGTCTTTTTACTGTACGTAATTCCCACCAAATAGTATAGTCTACTGGTCCCCTTCTTTCAAAACGCTTGGCTGCTTTGACATCAACCTTGCCAAACTCAGAGTCAAGAACATCCCAATGTTCAAATATGTCTTCTTCTCTAGTAGCCGACCGTACAAATTTATCTCCCCGTAGGTTAATAAACTCTTTCTCTGCTGCGGTTCCTTCCCTAATAGAAGAAGCGTTTCTTTTTTTCATTTGTCTTGATCCCTATACTTTAGTTCGTGGATAAGTTTAGTCTGCTCGTAGCTAGACAGTATCATCCAATCCCGTATCTCGTCAAGTGTCCTTTTACACCCCACGCAATAACCTTTCTCTATGCGGCAGGTTTTTACGCAGGGTGATGGGACAGTACCTAGTTTTTTTCTACGTTGTCTACTCACACTGGCGAAGACCAGTAGTTACATCAAAGTAACAAGCACCGCCTTCGTCTACGAAATCCTGTGTCTCTTCAACCACCTTCTCTTCAACTACTTCTTCAGAGGCAGATGCGTTCATGATACCGTAACGTTTACCTGACGCTCTGAATGTTGTGCAACCAGAGGAGCCACCATCGTAAGCATCCATGTAAACTTTCTTGAAGTCTTCCCAAGATATATCTGCGCCAACGTTACAAGTCTTTGAACAAGCAGAGTCAACAAAACGTGAGGCAACATTAAGAACTTTAACGTGGTCAAACACTGACAGTTGGTCTGCAGTCTGACCCTTCACACCAAACACTCTGTAGCCATAGTCTTCCACTCGTTCAACCCTAGGCCCGTCAAAGGTTTGGATAGTTCTATCGTAGAAGTGGGAGAAGACTGGCTCAATACCTGAGGATACGTTGTCTGCTGATAGGCTAATAGTTCCTGTTGGAGCAACAGAAAGCAAATGACTATTACGAATACCATGCTTACTAATCATATCCCGAATATCATCAGGCAAAGATTTAGCAAAATCAGATTCTAAGTAAGCCTGAGTAAAGAGAGGGAAGGCTCCCTTCTCAATAGAAAGCTCAACAGATGTGCGGTATGCCACATTTCTAATCACCCCCATAATTTCTTCAAGGGTCTGTAAAAATCTATCACTACCATACTCAAAGCCTAGTGCTTCAATAGCATTTGCTACACCAGTAACACCAAGACCCATACGTCTTTTGCTCTTAGCTTCTAACTCTTGTTCTTCAAGTGGGTAGGTGGCCCGATCAACAACGTTATCCATAGCGCGAACAACATGAGGTATATCGTTACGCAATTGGTTCATGTTGAATGTGTACTTACCCTCATACTCAAATACGTACTTAGCTAAGTTAAATGAACCAAGTAGACAGGCACCATTAGGGGGCAGGGGCTGTTCGCCACATGGGTTGGTGGCGGCGATGGTCTCACAGTAGTGAAGGTTATTCTTCTTATTAATACGATCAATGAAGAGGATACCAGGCTCTGCCCAGTCCCATGTCGAACGTAAAATCTGATCCCATAATGCAGTAGCACTTACTGTTTTGTAGACACGCCCTTGAAAGGTGAGGTCAAAGTCTTTGTCTTCTTTTACTGCAGTCATAAACTCGTCTGTCACACCCACAGATATGTTGAACTGTGTAAGTGTGTCACTGTTATTCTTTGCTGTAATAAACTCTTCGATGTCTGGATGATCTACACGTAGAACTCCCATTTGGGCTCCACGTCGATGACCTGCAGAGGCAATAGTCCTACAGACAGCATCGAAGATACCCATGAAGGATAGGGGGCCAGAGGATTTAGAGTCAAGAGACTTAATCAATGTTCCTCTTGGGCGTAGTGTACTGAAGTCGTAGCCGATACCACCACCTAGTCTCATAGTTTCTGCTGCTCGTCTTGCAGCCTCCATGATACCGTCCATGCTATCTTCAATAGTCGCAGACACGAAGCAGTTGTATGGTGTCACACGTCTAGGCGCTCCCATAGCTGACTGAACACGCCCTGCTGGCAAGAACCTTTGATTGTACAAAATGTTTCTAAAATTGTTGAAGTGACTTTCGTTATCTTTGAGTGCTTCAGCAACACGAGTCATAGCTTCTTTAAATGTTTCACCCTTACTACGGTATTTCATAGCATGAATCTCTTCTGAGATTGATATTGTTGGGCCGTACTCTGGTTCTGTGTTAGGTATGTTCATCTGTTATCTCCCGATCCTTTTAATGTTCCACGTTTCTGTCTGTCGTCTAGCTTGGCAATGTTTAAATCAATTACTTCTCGTAGTCCACCGCCATAAATATTTGCTAGGGCAGTAGCATAAAACACTACATCTCCTAGCTCCTTTAGAATCTCTTCGTTAGAAAACCTACTCTTGTCTCTGATAAGTTTCTTAATTTTTTCAGCTACTTCTCCAGCTTCCCCTACAAGACCTAAAGTATTCTCAACCAATCTGTCTTGCCCATCTGTCATTATCTTTTTCTCTACCCACTCCGAATAACTGTCTGCCCATTTGCCTTTATTTGGTTTGTTAAACATATCGTAGTAGCCAAAGGCTTTTAGGTCTTCCGCACTTATCATTTTTCTTTTACCTCTATTTCTTTCAGTTCTAACTCATCTATATCATATATGGTATCTTGAAGAAGATCTTCAAGACTTGTTGTCACACTGTCTGAAGCAATGAAATTTGCTTCAAGGTCTAGATCTATTAGCATTGTCACTTCAAACAACACAGGAACCTCCAAGTTATATAAACAATTTTAAATCCGTCAACAACTATTCTTCTAACCAAGTATCGGGAATTGATTTATTTGCGTATTTAAATCCGTACTTATCACACCAGTCTCCGTATGAAGACTTAGCGCCCTTATATAATTTTACTCTACTGTTTTGAAAAACAAATCTAATATCCAGATCAGGAAACTGTTTCTGGATTTCTTTATGTTTGCGTCTGTCGTTAGCTACAAACCGTCCCTTCGTTTCAATGATGATACCATTGCCTAGAACGAAGTCAGGTGTATACGTTCTTACTTTTAAATCAACCCACTTTATCTTTTCTTTTTCGTAGGTAAACTTAACGCCCTTGGACTGTAGCTCTTTTGCAACATCATCCTCAAAGCCTGAACGATAACCTGCTTTAAGTGCTGATGCTCTGAATCTCTTGTTCATTGTAGGTAAGATCCTCTGGTACATTTGGTTTCTTAACCACATCTACCAAAAGAACGTCACCATTACCGTAGACAAATCTTCTAGCCTCAGGCCAGCACTTCTTGTTAAACTCACAGAAGCCGCAAGAAGGATGTAGTTTTTTGTTGGGGCTTGTCTTTGATTGAGGTACAGGCTCAAAGCCTCTGTCTGGGATACCCCCTTTAACCATTGACTTAACGTTCTCTACTTCCTTTTCCTTCTGCTCTAGCTCAGGAGTAAAATCGTAGACATCAAGACAGATAGACCCACTTACTTTACATACAACAAGGAAAGCTCCATGTGTTTTGTTTGTCACAAGAGGGTCGTCCTTGGCGGCGTACACGTAAGAACTTAGTTGACTGATATAACCAAAGGGATCTTCATCTCTTAAGTTACCTTCAGTAAACTTTTTAAAGGAGTAAGGAGAAGCAGACTTAACATCTACTGTCATACCATCAATCACTGCATCTCTGTGACCAGCTAGGCTGTTGATACGCATACGATCTTGCTGACCTGTCACGCTGTGGCCTGATGCCTGGACAATAGCAAGCACTAGCTCTTCGATCATGTCCCCGTAAAAGAACTTTAAAAGATCCGATGGGGCAAGGGGCTTTGCTGCATTAGTCTCGTTGATTTTGTACCACAGTTTTCTTTTACAAGGACTGCCAATAGAAGAGAAGGATAAGTACCCTCTTGGTTTTTGTGGTTCTTTAAATCTAGAAGAGGCTGCTCTACCAATACGTTCAGCCATCTCAAGGCTGATGATACGATCCCAACCCTTGAGCCCAAGGATGGTGTCTTCCATATCTTTAACAAGTGTTTTGATGTTAGCCATGTTCTATCCTTTTTGTTTGTACCCCCACCCAGTTAAGGGTGAGGGCTGTCTTCTAGGGAAAGGGAACAGGGAAACCTAGAAGGGGATCGAGTCCTCTGGTTCTTTTGAGGGAGAAGAAGCCCCAGCAGAACTCGAATGGTCTGTGAACATTGGTGGCTGGGAGGAACCACCTTCTGCTTCATAGACCACATGATTTAGGACTTGGAGTCCTAGCAAACGTGAACCTTTACGTGAACCTGCATCGTACAGTTCAAACTTTACAATGCCTTCGCTACCATTGCCGATAAAACCTTTGTCATCAAGACTCCAAGTCTTACCTGTAATGTCAGCAACAACGGGCTGACCACCTTGCCAGTCGTACCGCCCTTTGTGTGGGCGATCCAGAGTGACAGCCCAACCATCGCTTGTTTCTTTGAATGATTTACCTAGTCCTTCTTTCTGCAAGGACTTCATGGTGGCTTCGTCAGTGGTGACTGTAACTTTGTACATACCGTCAGTCTCTGTGTGAAAGTCTGCACGATCACGATTGACCTCAAACACTTTGGCCCATTCAATCTTACCTTTAATCTCGTGTTGTGTTGATGGCATCTTGCCCTCCTTATTTTTAATATGTAACACTTAGTCTTTCTCCCAATGTATGTCAATGGGTGTCAGACCAATTTTTTCCTACGTCAAATGAACCTGGCGTAGGTATCTTAAATCCTAACTCTTGACCAGTCTCAAGCATACAGTCTGCTTGGATCTGACCAAGACGTTTGGCCTCTTCTTCAGTACCGATAACCTCAACTTGGTATTCATCATGAATAAATCCTACCATCTTAAACCTGATCCCTTCCTTACGGGCAACGTCATGCCAGCGCAGTAGGGTGTGCTTCATGAGGCAAGCCTCTCCATTCTGCAGTATACCTGCGAGAGCCTTGTGGGTACTAGGTACTTTGACCCTACGCCCATCGTATCCTTTGAACCAACCATTCTCCCCAACCTCTTTGATGTACCTGTTCTTAAGTTCAAAGAGACCACCGATACTCATTTCAAAACGGGTACGTGCATCTTGTGCTTCCTTCATACCAACCTTAAGTATCTGTGCAGTCTTAGCCACACCTGCCCCCAGCAGCCAAGCATAGATAAAAGTCTTTGCCATATCTCGTGTGCCATTGGGTACATCAAGGGCGTTCTTGTTTACGTTGTGGATGTCTGTCTCGTTTTCTTTCTTACCTTCCATGATAGCCTTGGCATACTGGTCTTCATCAAACATTCGCCAAAGATAATCAGCAAGCACACGTAACTGAATGCCATCTGCATCCGTACCCACAAGCCAAGAGCCAGAGGGAACAGTCCAACAGGCACGTAGGTGGACATCGTACTGCCTCTTTACCTCTTCTACTGCAGTCTTAGCAGACCCATGAAAAGGAGAGGAGATGTTAGCTGTGTTAGGTTCTTTGTGGGAACACCTTCCAGTCCAAGCACCAACACTATTTATCCTACCATGTACACGACTATCATCCCTGCACTGCCCTATCCACTCCACCAGTGATGAACGTCTGCCTTCTAGTGTCAGCCACTGAGCGAGAGCCTTAGCCCCTGTAGGGGCATCATCAGGTAGTGTGTTAAGGTTGTCCTCCGATACAGTGAACCCATACTTTTCCAGATGTTTTTTCTTTTGATCGTAGAACTCTTGATCCATAGCCTCGACTGACTTACCGTAAGGCTCTCCAACTTTCTTACGTGCGAAGTTAATAGCTGTTTTAGTTTTATCTACTGGTGACCAACCTGCATTCCATAAGGCATCTATCCGATCCTTGGGGGAGCCAGGTTTAAATTCAATCCAGTCAGAGCAAACAAGATCCTCTCCCTCTACGGTAGTAAGGGCAAACTTTTCTTTAGCCTTAGATACAGTAGCCATCTCAGCACCATCCTTCTTAAGGCGGTACTTGATACGGTTTACCTCAGTAAGTTTAGGTGGAAAGTCTACTTGAAACTGTTCTTCAAGTGTAGACATCTTTTCTTTTACTGAGCTAAGTAAGAACTCCGCTTTTGTCTTATCAAAGTAAAAGCCATAGTACTGTGTGCGTACCAGTTCTATCTGAACATCGTGTTCTGTCCTTAAAGACTTAGACCAAGAGCCATCCCAAATAATATCAGAGAAATGTTCATAAAGATTATGTGTAACCTCGATATCTCCATACCAGTACTCAACCATTTCGTCACTGAATTTATCAAACTCATGAAAGTCTCCTTTGTGTTTGTTTAATCTGATACCCCAAGCCTGTAGGCTGTGAGGATACTTAGCACCTTTAGGTGTAGCTATGTCGTAGTCTACGAGTCGGCTCACTATGAGCGTGTCTATAACTTTCTTTGGGTCGATCAGTCTAGGCTTCAACAGTTTGTTTAACATGGGTGCATCAAACTGTATGAAGTTGTGACCAACAATTAAGTCTGCTGACTCATACCATGCGATAGCTTCTGCCTTAGCCAATGGATCTTCGTGACAGTTCTCAAACTTGTATACTTCACCAGTAGAAAGATCCTTTCCACCACAAAGCCACAGCTTACTACTGTCCTCTAGCCCATTTGTTTCTATGTCACTGACAACTATCTTCATCCGTTAAACACAACCTCTTCCAGGATGGTAGTCTCAGGATCATAGTACACTGAGCCTGCATTACCTAACTTAGCAAAGGGTCTGTTCTTATCAACAATGAACTGTGTTGTGTTACGAGTTACATCATCATCAGATTCCGTATCACGTTCAAGTTTGACACAGATAATTGCTTCCTCTTCAAGGGATGCTGCGTACTTAGTTCGACCATCCTCGTTGACCTGAGAGATAAAGACTACACCAATGTTCAACTCCTTAGCGAGTTGTGCCATACGTGCACCTAGTGTGGTGAGAGTACTGGTAGCAGCATCCACCCCTGAGTTAGACAGATAGGCCAATCGTTGTACGTGATCAATGAATATAAACTCTGCCCCATAGACTGTTGAGGCTAGGCGTACATACTCAAGCAATTGCATGGGGTCATCATGCGCTTGCATCTCAAAGATGATAGTGCTTTCACCACCAGCCATCTTTTGTGCAGCCTGTATCACTTGATCCTCAGTGTAGCCCGTAGCTACAGCATCCTCTTTTGTACGTACATTCCAACCCAATTCATAGGTTGCCATCGCACGATAGGTTGTAGACTTCATCTCTTCCATGTGAAGCAAAGCAATACGTGTCTGTTGCTTTAGTAAAGCCACTTCGAAATATCTGACTAGCTCAGTTTTACCTTGCCCACGCATAGCCTTGATAAACGTAAGGCCACCCTTAACTAGGCCACGCATCTTATCGTCTAGGCCTGTGTGTCCTGTCGGTACGTACTCGTATGGGTTTTCTGTCGTGATTGCTTTCTCTACCTCGAGGTCACCAACAAAGAAGTTGTCAGGACTGAATCGTTGAGGCTTGAGGGCTGCCCACTTGAGATCCTCACTGTCACCTTCCATAAGGAATTCGTTTGCGTCTTTCCACTTGGACATAGGTACATAGTAAAACTTGTCGGGCATCATGCTGTACAGTTTCTGTGCTGCACCCTTACCTGCTGCGTCAAGCTCACCTCCGTACACCACCATCTCAAACGAGTTGATGTACTCGAAGTTGTCCTTGATAAACTTCTCTGACAGTGAGGCAGAAGGCAGCGACTTAACAGGGAATGATTTACCCAGCACCTGATACAGACTGGCGGCATCAAACTCACCCTCTGTAATGTACAAACGTTTGCTTGATCCTGCGTTAAAGTCAGGGCCATACAAATCAGTAGGTGCCCCACGTTCTTTAGTCCAGAACTTTTTCTCAGCATACCCACGATACTTGACGTTGTTAGGGTACTTGAAAGCATACCGCACTGGTGTGTTGTTCTCACCGTACTGCAGTTGGATGTTGTATAGCTTTGCTACGTCTTCATCCAGCCCACGAATACCGTTGAACCTACCACTAATAATCTTGGTGCTGCGTAGGTCTACCTTAGGTGGCGGCGGTGGATAGGTGCCTTCAGCCCACGCAAATTTTTTGTCTCTCCCAGGGTATCCTCTATTGCACGACTGACAATGCCCAACCTTTGATAAGACATTGTAGCTAAAGGCATCACTGCTTGCGCAGTCCTCAAATGGGCAAGGCTGGTGTGTAACCTCGTTGCTGCTGTTTACTGCTGCTGTCATTGGACTGTTCCTTTTCCTTTGATCGTTGACGTTCTTCATGTGTCATAGCACGAATTTCTTTTGATGGCAATGTACTTTGTATTACATCCTCATACTTGTTGAATAGCTGCTGAAACTTCCACTGGTATAGCTGCTGCATCCCCATCAGTGTGTTCATCAGTTCATCATGGGTAGGGTCACGTTCACCGTCACCTATCTGCCTGAACACAACCTGTAGGTCATCACACACATGCCAACAGTCCATAATCATAGGCTCTAAGTCATGCAGTTTAGGCATCATCACTCTCCGTAAGTGCATCCCATGACACAGGGAATATCTCAATCATCTTACGATCAATCTGTTGTGCGACTAGTCGTGTCTCCGCCTGTGTGTCTGACTTGCAGCGTAGGTTACACATGTCAGAGAAGGCATCAAGGCTCCCACTCCAGTACAACTCAGTCATAGCTGATTGTGGTAGTTCCATACGGGCTTGTTCTGGGGCTACCCCAAGACCTATAAGATCTTTGTAGGCTTTAAGTGCTGCCCAATTAGCACTGCCCCAGTCACCCACATCAACGACACCATCAGAGCCTTGCTTCTTATCAGCACTACGCCCACGCCATACGTCAGGCACATAGAACTCAGGATCATCGTCAACGTACCTGCGGCTGATCTCATTCCAGCGCAGGAACTTATGCTTGACTAGCTGTCGAGCAACAAAGATGGGTGCCTTGATGTGGAAGCTGGCGAAGCAATGTCCGAATGGGCTGATGTGCTTGTGCTTGGCAAGGTAACGTATCAGCTTGGCATCCTTATCCTTTAGGTAAGGTGGACCCCACATGTTCTCCTCCATCTCACTTTTCTTTCCGAAAGATACACGCGCAGCGTTAGCTACCGTCAAGTCTGTGCCCATGTGATCAATGTATGTTGCTTCAATCATCTACCTGTATCCCTATACATTCTACTGTCTCATTCTTAGCGTTGACCATAACTAAAGCATCTCGCTGGCCAGTCTTACATAAGGTTTCGTTATCATATGTACCCAGATGATAATATCTAACACCATTCTCTGGCACTAAGACGAGCCACAATAGTATCCATACAGTATTCATCAGAACGGCACCTCCCCTTTTGCGTTGCGTGGATCTACGTAAAAACCTGGCTGCATGTAGTTAGGCTTGGCTGTGCTGGGCTTAGGGTGGATACTCTCTAGTCCCATATCTTTAAGGAAATCCTTTAAGTCACCCTCAATTGTTGTAGCCATTGTCTTCCCCTTTCTTTTTTGGTCCACCCTGCAGGACTTGAACCTGCAACCTACGGTTTAGAAGACCGTTGCTCTATCCAGTTGAGCTAAGGATGGTATCTCTCGTTTACTTTAGTTTTCCAACCCAATGAGATACGTCATCATGTGGGTCATCATTTTCTTTTGTTGTCGCTCCACTCAATACTAAATTCCTTACCTGTATGCTGTTCGACAGCCTCAATCACAGAGTAAGCACCCTTCTCAAACCCCTCTTCATATGCTTCTGCAATATCTTCTTTGTCGTTATATTTTCTATATAAAAATCCGATTAAGAAAGAGAGAACTACAAGAAGAATTGTTAGGGGTTCAGGAATATAGATGGTCAATGGTATGCCCTCAATTCTTTTTTGTCTTTCCAAACTTGAAACTCTTTTGGTGTTATGCCCTGCTCTTCCATAAATTCTTGAAGATCATAGACAGCCTCCATCAGTTCAGTGTTGGTAAGCATTATCTTTTTTATAAAATCGTCTGTGTCTCCCTCATTGAGTAAAGATAAAACCCTTTTATATTCTTCCTCTGTCATGTACCTGTCCCTTTCTTGTAGTATTACTAACAGTATCTTATCTCTATAAGAGATATAAAGATATAAGTTTAAACTGTTAGTAATACTATTAGTAGTTATACACAAAGAATTTCATTTCAAGTATGGCAGATTGTCACACCTATCTTATCAGGTAGTACATCCATACATAGAACCCGATACAGAGGCCAAGAGTTAGTAGATCACCAGCCATACTACCTAGTCCAGACGAGATGCTGCATGTGCATCCAACCCAAAGGCATTAAGAATTCTGGCTGCCGCTCGTGCACCCGCTTCCTTGCATTCTACGTTCTGGAAGTGGGTACTGCTGGGGTTCCACCACTGGAATGTTTTACCAGTCCAGTCCAACTCCAAGCCCAGCGCACGAATTATCTTGCGTTCTTCACGCCCCAGCTTGGTGTTGCCCTTGTGCTTAGGCGTCACTGTCACCCAAGCAAACCCACATGCGTATTTATCCTCACCGCCCAGATGTTTTTGAATATACTTGTCTGTTGCTACAACAGCTGAAGCCCAAGCCTCTTGACGGATAGTCGGGGCATTTTCAATTGTCAGTTCCATTGCTTTCATCCCTTTTGTCGGTTCCATTTCTTTCATCCCTTTCACTTTGATAATATCTTACTTAGTTTTTGTTGGCTGTAAATTCAATAGCCAAAGATCCATAAGTTCTTTTTCTTTTTTGTGTGCCTCTTTCTCTTGCCACCTGTCCCAGTAGTCGCTGGTTGTGTCCATCACCATACACTTTAGGTACTGTGATACGTGCACCATCTCATGAAACACAGTAAGAGCCATCTTGTTTAAAGGCATCAGCTGATTTAACCTGATAGAAAACTCTCTGTCATCCTCAAACATTACATCACCACAGTAGCCATCCTTTCTGCGTATAGCTTCAAAGTTTATTTGGATGTCATCATCAGCTGGGAACATGTGCCCTTGAGAAAAGTCAACCAGTTGGCAGATCATGTCCTGTTTTCTTTTTGAAAACCTACCGTTAAAGAACACTATCATTTGTCTGTCCTGTTTAAAATGTTATTCTTTACATCCTTGAGTATTACCCTGTGCACCCCTTGCCTTTTTAGTAGACGCCTTTCCAATCTCTTCGCCTCTTCCATTGAAAAGACTGTTGTCACGAAGTCACCGTAGGGATCTCCCAAAAATTCGTAAACCTTTATTGCTCTTGCTGCTATCATTGTGCTGACCCCTCCATGTTTAGTATGTCTTGTGTCATACGTTCAAACTTTTCTCGCAGTTCATCATGTTCAAAATATAAATACTCTTCAGGCACACGTCCATGCATAAAAGAGTTAACTTCCTCTTGTGTCCAGAGATACCAATCAGTAGGCAGAGC
>Ga0181399_1000243_pt1 | contig 20503 bp, 26 predicted proteins | sample 22SPOviralmetaG_FD_130128 | JGI IMG/M metagenome (GOLD analysis project Ga0181399, IMG submission 130128) | Marine viral communities from the oligotrophic San Pedro Time Series (SPOT) site, San Pedro Channel, CA, USA - 22 SPOT_SRF_2011-05-21 | ecosystem: Environmental > Aquatic > Marine > Strait...
TGATAGACTTCGTAGAAGATTTTCTGATATTTTCTTACAACTGATTAAGACCCAGTTGTTATTAAAGGGTGTTATTACTCGTCAAGACTGGGATACCTGGAAAGAAGATATCGCCTTCGATTATATCGAAGATAACTATTTCTCAGAACTAAAACAAAACGAGATTCTGAGAGAACGGTTTGAAATGCTTTCACAATTAGATGAATATATTGGTAAGTACGTTTCAAACCAGTGGGTTCGCAAGAATATTCTCAAGCAATCTGACGAAGACATTGAAGAAATCAAGAAGCAGATGGAAGAAGAAGAGAAAGACGGCGAAGGCACAGACGATATTAATCTCGATTTAATGTAGCGTTGGGATTATAAATATTATAAATATAATACAGGAACAATGAAATGAGTACAGATACAATAATTAACGCAATTCAATCTGGTAATAATATAGAAGCTGGCGTGGCTTTTAAAGAAGTAATTCACCAGAAACTTACTGACGCAATCGCAGCGAAAAAGATTGAGGTGGCTGCTAGTATTGTGGCTAAACCATCTAAGACCGAAGAAGAGTAATTATATGGCTATCACATTCTTACAACTGCAAGAAAAAATTGCCAGTGGTGAAAAGGAAGTAAAATCCTTTAAGTCAGGTAAGAGGAAAAAAGTAACTGTTACTATCGCTCAAAAAGGTAGGGCATTCACCGTGTATATTAATGGTGATAAATTAGATGATAATTATAAATCCGTTAAGGATGCAGAAAAATCTGCAAGCGAATTTATTCAACTAATGGGCGAGGAGCTTGAACTATGAAGTTAATTGCAGAATATACAGACGGTAGTGATTTACAAATCATTACTGAGAAAAAAGAAGATGGCAAATGTAATTTTGTTATCGAAGGAATTTTTATGCAGGCCGAATCCAAGAATAGGAACGGTCGCATTTATGAAAGAAATATTCTAGAGAATGCTGTTAACAGGTATGTTAATGAGCAAGTATTGACAGGAAGAGCTGTTGGTGAATTAAATCACCCAGAAGGTCCATCAATCAATCTAGACAAAGTTTCGCATAAGATTACTGAACTCAAATTTGAGGGCAATAATGTTATCGGGAAGGCATCAATTCTTAATACTCCAATGGGTAATATCGTTAGTGGTTTACTTGAGGGTGGCGTTAAGCTTGGTGTATCAAGTCGTGGTATGGGTAGTCTTGAGAGAAAAAATGGTACAATGTATGTCAAAGATGACTTTATGTTGGCAACTGTTGATATAGTACAGGATCCGAGTGCTCCAGAAGCATTCGTTAATGGTATTATGGAGGGTGTCGACTGGATCTGGGACAACGGTATCTTGAAACCTCAGGAAATTGAATTAATTGAGACTGAAATAAAAGCCGCTCGAGGTGTTAGTTCTTCTGACACTGAGATTAAAGCGTTCAAAAATTTCCTCTCGAAACTTGTATAACTCTTATAGGAGAGAATGATATGTCTGAAGACATTAAAGTAGAAGACAATCATGATGTAGAGCAAATTCAGGAAACAGAAACGCTCGTTGATGAAACACAAGTTGAGTCAAACGAGGAAGTTGTGGATGTTGAAGAAGCGAAAGCTAAACCTACGTCGGAAGACGAAGATGAAGCCGAAGTGGAAGTTGATGGCGATGAAGAAGAGGAAGAAGACGAAGACGATGAGTCTGAAGAGCCTTCTCCCAAAATGGAAATGCCAAAAACCAAAGCGGGTATCGTTAGCGCTGCTTATGATATGTTAAAAAAATCTAAAAAAGAAGACGCTCAAAAAATCTTTGCCAGCATGCTTAAGGTTGTCGAAGGTGTTGAGGTTGTAGATGGTGAAGAAGTTGTTGCAGAAGAAACTGTTGATAAGACAGATGCTGATGTTGCACACATCGATTACCAAGAAGACCTTGATGCTATGGTAGCCGAAGAAGCCACTTTATCTGATGGATTTCGTGATAAAGCAGGAATTATTTTCGAAGCTGCTTTGAAAGCCAAAGTAGGTACAGAAATTGATCGTCTTGAAGTAGAATATGCTCAAAATCTTGAAGAAGAAGTATCTTCATTAAAATCTGACCTCGTAGAAAAAGTAGATTCCTACCTTTCTTACGTTGTTGAAGGTTGGATGAAGGAGAATGAACTTGCAGTTGAAACCGGTCTCCGGTCTGAGATTGCAGAAGAATTCATGACCTCTTTGCAAGGTGTATTTAAAGAGCACTATATTGAAATTCCTGAAGGTAAGGTTGATATGTTCGACGAATTGTCCGAGCAAGTAACTGAGCTTGAAGAACAACTCAATAAAACCACTGAAGAAAACATTGCACTTCACGAAAAAACACAGGCTTTTGCCCGTACTGAAATCGTGCGTAATCAATCTTCTGACTTGGCTTCAACTGAAGCAGAAAAGCTTGCTTCTTTGGTAGAAGACCTTGATTTTACTGATGCTGAATCTTTCGAAATGAAAGTGAAAACCATCAAAGAATCATACTTCGCTAAAGAAACTGTCGAAACTGTTTCTGAGGTAACCGAGTTAATCGGGTCTGAGCATTCTAATGATGAAGCTCATTCCGATTCAATGACTAGATACATGCAAGCAATTGCAAAATCTAATAAATAAATAAACAATATCCATATAGAGGAAATTAAAATGTTTGATCAAGATAAAAATCTAATCGAAAAATGGAGCCCGGTATTGGAGCACAGCGAAGCTTCTCCAATCCAGGACCAGTATAAAAAAGCAGTCACTGCAAGATTGCTAGAAAACCAAGAAGTCGCTATGAAAGAAGAGCGTGCTCATCAAGGTTTCAACCTAAACGAAACTGCTGCTAACCAAACTGGCGGAAGCGTAGCTGGTTTTGACCCCGTACTTATCTCTTTGGTAAGACGTGCAATGCCTAACTTGATTGCTTATGATATCGCTGGCGTACAGCCAATGACTGGACCAACTGGTCTTATCTTCGCAATGAAGAGCAAGTACACCAATCAGGGTGGAACTGAAGCTATGGTTGACGAAGCTGATTCTACTTTCTCAGGTACAGGAACTCAGGAAACTGATCCTTCTGGTCTGTTGGGTGTAACTGATAGTGACGCAGACAATACATTGTCTGACGAAACTAACGTATCTACTTTCGGTTCTGGCCTTACTACAGCAGCTGCTGAAGCTCTTGGTAACACAGGCGACGCATTTGGTGAAATGGCTTTCTCAATCGAGAAATCAACCGTTACTGCCAAGTCAAGAGCTCTGAAAGCTGAGTACACAATGGAATTAGCACAAGATCTTAAAGCAGTTCACGGCCTAGACGCTGAATCTGAGCTTGCTAACATCTTGTCTAGCGAAATTCTTGCTGAAATCAACAGAGAAGTTGTAAGAACAGTTCTTACAAAAGCTAAGCTTGGTGCACAACAGTCTAACGTTGCTCTTAAAGGCGCATTCGACCTAAGCACTGACTCTGACGGCAGATGGATGGCTGAGAAGTTCAAAGGTCTCATCATGCAAATCGAAAGAGAAGCTAACATCATTGCAAAAGAAACACGTAGAGGCAAAGGTAACTATGTTATCGTTTCTTCAGACGTCGCTTCTGCACTTGCTGCTGCTGGCATGCTTGATTACAGCCCAGCCCTTGCTACTAACTTGAACGTAGATGACACTGGTAATACATTTGCTGGTCTACTCAACGGCAGAATCAAAGTATACATCGACCCGTATGCTGCTGCTGACTATGTTTGTGTTGGCTACCGTGGTTCTAACCCTTACGATGCTGGCTTGTTCTATTGCCCGTACGTACCATTAACCATGGCAAAAGCAATTGGTGAGGAAGACTTCCAGCCACGTATCGGTTTCAAAACCAGATACGGAATGGTTGCAAACCCATATGTTGCTGCAGACGGCGTTGGTACTAACCGTGCTAACCCTTACTTCAGAATCTTCCGTGTTGACTCACTGATGGTTTAAGGTAAAATCGTAAAACATATCTTTTGTTTTAAAGGGGAGCTTCGGCTCCCCTTTTTTTTGCTTATAAATAAGTGTAAGGAAGATGTTCTGCGTATCAAGTGGTACGTACTGCACATGAGTGGATAGGAAACCACCCTCGGAATTACAGGATAGGAGATTATTATGCATAAGTTATTTGCATTAATGACCGTAGTTTTATTGGTTGGATGTAGCACGGTTGACTCAGTAATTGATGGCACTAAGGGTATTATTAACGGTGTTGCATCAGACGTTGCTGGCGTTGCTACCGGAACATTGGATGTTGCATCTGGTACAATTAAAACTGTCGCCGATAAAACTGGTGTCGAAGAGTCAGAAGCTAAGTAAAGCTTTAGGAGCAAGCCGGCCAAGGATGGCGCTCACGACTTGTATAAATAGATGTATGAATACAATTAAAGAGGTTACGCATAATGGCGCTTACATCAAATAAAAACTTTTTGACACCAATTGGGTTTCAATTAAAAATCGATAGTACCCGATATCCGAATCTTGAGTTCTTTTGTTCTGGTGTTACATTGCCTAATCTAAGCGTAAGTGAAGTCGATGTTCCTTATGGTTCAATTAACGTATCTGAGCCTGGCGATAGATTAACCTTCGGTGACTTATCCATTAAGTTTAATGTAACTGAAGACATGGATAACTATATTGAGGTTTATGATTGGATTCGTTCACTTGTTGTAGATGATTATGCACATAAGGCTGATGCAACGTTAGCCATTCTAACTTCACACAACAATGTTAGCCGTGAGATAAAATTTGACGGCGTATTCCCCGTTGATATTTCAGAGATTACTTTCAGTGCAACCGAGACTGAATCAACTTATGTTGAAGTTAACGTGACTTTTAAATATACACAGTTTAATTTTTTAACACCCCCAGCCTAAAATAACTGTTTACTTTTTGCTTGAAGCAGTATATAATACTATATACAGTTGATATAATATGGAGAGATTATGAATAACCTTGAACAAATACTAGAGATGTGGAAGAAAGATTCTATCATAGAAGAACTGAATCTGGATAGTGCATCACGCGATTCCGCAAAACTTCATTCAAAATACTTAGAGATGCTAAGCGTAAACCGTCTTAGGGTAAAGAAGTACGAGATGGATTTTAAAGTCCTACTCAAGAACAAATGGCTATGGTATAATGGTAAGATGACAAAGGCTGAGATGGATGAACTTGGATGGGATTACGATGCTATGAAAGGTCTTACCGTATTGAAAGGTGATATGGACCGTTTCTATGACGCAGATCCTGATATCCAAACCGCGCAGGCAAAAATCGATTACCTCAAAGAAGTAAATGATACTTTAAAAGAGATTATAGATAATATCAAATGGAGACACCAATCAATCAAGAATGCAATTGATTGGGCCAAATTTACCAGTGGGATGTAATTACAATGTATGAATATAGATGTAAAGTAGTAAGAGTAGTCGATGGCGACACTGTAGATGTTGATATTGATTTAGGCTTTGGCGTATGGTTAAAGAAACAACGTGTTCGTATGATGGGTATCGATACTCCGGAATCTCGAACTCGTGACCTTGAAGAAAAGTTTTATGGTAAAGAATCTAAGTATTTTTTACAGGATTTAATTCAATCAGTTGAAGACGAAGTTAAGTTGATCTCACATGAAAAAGGTAAGTTCGGTAGAATTCTTGGTGAAATCTTTATTGATGCCGAAGAGAAATCTGTTAATCAATTAATGATTGATAATCATCATGCTGTTCCATATTATGGCGGTAACAAAGATGCTACTAATGAACACCACATGGTTAATAGAAAAGCTCTTAATGAGCAGGGAATTATTTACGAGGGTGTAAAGTAGTCCTATAACATGGAAAAAATAAGAGTTAAAAAACTTAACCACGTTAATCTCCAGATAGAGTGCGATGCTGGTATACAGATGGAAATATCAGAACACTTCTGTTTCTATGTGCCGGGTTATAAATTCATGCCGGCATTTAAGAATCGTATGTGGGATGGTAAGATAAGGCTTTTTGACGTTCGTAAACAAACACTATATTGTGGACTTTTTAATTACCTCAAAGAATTTGCTGAAGCTCGTGATTACCAAATTATTGTAGAGGACAACCGTGTATATGGTAGGCCTGATACTGAAGAGGTAATTGATATTCCTGCATTACTCGATGAATTAACATTGTCCGCCGGCAAGAAATTAATTAAACCAAGAGATTATCAGATTAGCGCATTGGACCATGCACTTCGGCATAGGCAATCTCTATTACTATCTCCTACTGCATCCGGTAAATCATTAATCATTTATATGGCTCTCAGATATTACTTAGAAACATATGAAGATAACGTATTGTTGATTGTACCTACTACTTCTCTGGTTGAACAGATGTATAGTGACTTTGAAGACTATGCGTATTTCGAAGAAGAATTTCGTGTAGAAGATAACTGTCACCGAATCTATTCAGGCAAAGAAAAATTTGGTATTAAGAAGAGAGTAATCATTACTACTTGGCAATCAGTATATAAGCTACCAGGTACTTGGTTTCAAGAATTCGGTATGGTAGTAGGTGATGAGGCGCACAATTTTAAGGCCAAATCATTAACATCTATCCTAGAAAAATGCTGCAACGCAAAGTATCGTATAGGTACAACAGGTACACTCGATGGTACACAGACACATCGGTTAGTATTAGAAGGTTTATTCGGCCCAGTAAAAAAGGTTACCACAACGAAAGATTTGATTGACCAAGGTGCTTTGGCTGACCTCGATGTATCAGTAATCCTCCTTAAGTATGCAGATGAGATTTGCCAGAAGGTATCAAAATTAAAATACCAAGATGAGATAGATTATATTGTACGTAATGAGGAACGCAACAGGTTTATTACTAACTTGGCACTAGACCAGGATGGCAATACATTAGTGTTGTTCCAATTTGTAGATAAGCATGGTAAACCACTGCATGATATGATGAGAAAAAAATTAGAGTCATTTGGCGATACAAACCGTAAGTTGTTTTATGTGTCAGGTGAAACCGATGTTGATACAAGAGAGAAAATCAGAGAGATTACTGAGACCCAGTCTGATGCTATTATTGTTGCTTCATTGGGTACATTCTCTACTGGTATTAATATTAAGTCATTGAATAATATTATATTTGCATCTCCAAGTAAATCACAAATTAAAGTTCTTCAGAGTATCGGTAGAGGTTTGCGTAAGAGCGCAGATGGTAAAGGTACTAAAGTATTTGACATTGCCGATGACTTACATTGGAAAGCAAAGAAGAACTATACGTTACAACATGCTGGTGTGCGTATAAGTATATACAGCAAAGAGAAATTCAAATATAAAATTTATGAGGTAAGCCTGTGACTGATGAAGTAAATATTAGACAAATGAAGTTAATTAGCGGTGATGAGATTGTGTGTCTTGTTAGTTCAGACAACGATAGCACATATCTAGTAGAAACACCTATGGAATTGCGTTATGTACCTGGTACCGCTGGAAAGTATCATTTGCTTCCATGGTTTGCCCTTTCCAGTTCTAAGCTTGTGAGTATCAATAAGTCAAATGTTATCTCACATTGTGCAGTAGATGCAGAGGTTAAATATCATTACATCTCGCTTGCGCTCGATGATGGTTCCCATAATGTTGGATTATTAAATGAAGATGAAGAACGACAGTTGGATATGTTTGATGAGCTTATGCTTCCAACTAAGAGTGACTTGATTCATTAATACCTTTGTACCTCTGCTCCCCCCAGACCATAGCTCTATTATACCATGCTTTGCAGGCTTTGTACACAGTTATTTTGCATTATTTGCAATTAATTTTTTTATGTAATAACGAAATAAAAGGTGTACTTTTACATAAAACTGTGGTATAATAACATATTATAAGGAGAGCTACTAATGGCAATTAAACCTAAAGATAAACCACACTACGTTAATAATAGGGAATTCTCATATGCTGTCGTGGACTATGTTAAATCTGTAATGAAGGCTGAAGAAGATGGGAAACCACTTCCAATCGTTCCTGATTATATAGCCATGTGTTTCATGAAAATTTCAGAAGGACTTTCACATCGTCCTAACTTTATACGATATTCATACCGAGAAGAAATGGTAATGGATGCTGTAGAGAATTGTCTCAAAGCAATTCGGAACTATAACATCGATACTATTACTCGTACCGGTAAACCGAATGCATTTTCATATTTCACACAGATTTGTTTCTTTGCATTCATTCGTAGAATCACAAAAGAGAAAAAGCAACAAGATATTAAATTTAAATACATTGAGAAAATGGGTATTGAAGACTTTATCGATGTTGGTATGGACCCTAATTCTGCCCGCAGCGCATCGGCCTATGTTGAAACCTTACGTAACCGTATTGATAGTATCAAGACTAAAGATGATAAAATCAAAGAATTCGCAAAGGAAGAAAAGAAGAAACTCAAAAAACTTGAATTGTTTATGGTATAATTATGTGGAGATATGAATGTAAATCAGGTGTCTATTCTGAGACATCACTAATTAAACTTTTATGGGCTATTCACAGCCATAGAATGTATCACTTAATTAATCATGGGAGGTATTCAGATTGAAAGTTGCTATTTTAAACGACACACATTGTGGTGTCCGTAATTCGTCAGATATCTTTATTGAATATCAACGTAGGTTCTACGCTGATGTATTCTTTCCGTATCTAAAAGAGCATGGTATTACTAATATCCTACATCTAGGTGATTATTATGAACACCGTAAGTTTGTTAATTTCAAGGCTCTACATGCAAATCGTAAACACTTCTTAGAACCAATGCGTGACCTTGGTATTACTATGGACATTATTCCAGGTAATCATGACGTGTTCTATAAGAATACTAACGATCTGTGTAGCCTTAAAGAACTATTGGGACACTTCACGTCGCATGTTAATATTGTGATGAAGCCTACTGTATTAGATTACGGTGGCCTTGGCGTTGCAGTAGTACCATGGATTAATAACCAGAACTATGTAGAATATACTGATTTCATCTCAAAGTGTAAAGCTCCAATACTCGGTGCTCACCTTGAACTGGTTGGGTTTGATATGCATAAAGGTATGCCGAATCCTCATGGCATGAGTCCATCTCTATTCAGTCGATTTGAAATGGTATTATCAGGTCACTTCCATACGAAGTCATCTCAAGGTAATATCCACTATCTTGGTTCTCAAATGGAGTTTACTTGGAATGATGTTGATGACCCAAAGTATTTCCATGTCCTAGATACTGATACTCGCGAGCTTACTCCTGTCAGAAACCCGCATACAATATTCAAAAAATATATGTACAATGACGAAAAAGCAGTGTATAATAGCGTAGATATGTCACAATTTGAGAACAAGTTTGTCAAGTTGGTAGTAGTTAACAAAACTGATTTATATCAATTTGATAGGTTTGTTGATAAGTTACAAGACGTAGATACACATGAGCTCAAGATTGCCGAGAGCTTTGATGAATATAGAGGAGAAAATGTTGAAGATGAATCGATATCTTTAGAGGATACAAAAGATTTGTTGGATACATATGTTGAGGCTGTTGATACTGACCTAGACAAAGATAATATTAAATTGCGCCTAAGAGAACTATATACAGAGGCGCAGAACCTTGAGGTAGTATAGTTTGAGTATTCACTTTAAATCTGTAAGATGGAAAAACTTCTTATCTACAGGAGATGAGTTCACATCAGTGCAATTGGACCGGACTCCAACTACACTTATTGTAGGCTCAAATGGTGCGGGTAAATCAACAATGCTTGATGCACTTTCGTTTGGGTTATTTGGTAAACCACATAGGGATATTAAGAAGAACCAACTTATCAATTCTATCAATAGAAAACATGCGGTTGTTGAAGTAGAGTTCAATGCTGGTAAGCAAGAGTTTCGTATTGTGCGGTCGATTAAACCTAATAAGTTTGAGATTTACCAGAACGGTAACCTCATTAACCAAATGTCCTCGGTAAGAGATTATCAAAAATTCTTAGAACAAAACATTCTGAAGCTTAACCATAAGTCATTTCACCAAGTTGTTGTGTTAGGTAGTTCATCATTTATTCCCTTTATGCAAATGCCAGTGTGGTCACGCAGAGAAGTCATTGAGGACTTATTGGATATTAATATATTCACTAAGATGAATGGTTTACTTAAGGAACGCAACTCTAAGATTAAAGAAGAAATCAAAGATATTACACATCAAATTGATTTGGTTAACACTCGTATCGATGGACAGAGCAAGTATATTAAGAATCTAGAGTCGCTTAACACAGATCAGATAAGCCAGAAGCACGATTCAATTTCTGATTTGGAGGGTAGCATTAATGACCTATTGGAAGAATCTCAAGACCTAGGTAAAAACCTACCTACATTGATTGAGTCCCAAGAGGCTGAATGTAAAAAGAACAATTCCTCTGTGAATCAAATGAATTCATACGATATGCAGTTTAATACTAAAATGAAATCTCTGGTACAAGAGTCTAAGTTTTATACTGATAATGATAATTGCCCAACATGTGACCAAGTCATCACTGAAGAGAAGAAGAGCGAAAAGGTATCTGAAATTAGTGCGAAAGCGAAAGAACTGAATAAAGCCTCTGAAGATTTAAAGAAAAAATTAGAAGAAGCAAATAGTGAAGTAGAGGCAAGTAAGGCTAAACTAAAAGAATTACAAGACCGGCAAAACAAGATTCTTGGTAACAATGATAAAATCGGTATCCTTCAAAATGAGATTAACAAGACTCTCAAAGAGATTGAGAAGCTTACAGGTCAAACTGGTGATATTAACCAAGCGAAGGTTGAACTTGATGGATTGCGTGAGAATAAGGATACACAAACTGAACGCAAACTAAAGTACTTAGAAGAAAGAACATACAATGAAATTATCGCTGAGCTTTTAAAGGATACTGGCATTAAGACCAAAATCATTAAACAGTATTTGCCAGTGATGAATAAGTTGATTAATAACTATCTTCAAGTCTTGGATTTCTTTGTATCATTTCACTTAGATGAAACGTTCACTGAAACCATTCGATCACGTCATCGTGATAACTTTAACTATTCGTCATTTTCTGAGGGTGAGAAGCAACGTATTGACCTTGCCTTATTGTTCACATGGCGTCAGATTGCGAAGATGAAGAACAGTGCGTCAACTAATTTATTAGTACTTGATGAAACTTTTGATTCATCCCTAGACCATGACGGTATAGATAATCTTACAAAAATACTTGAAACATTAGAGGAAGGTTCTAACGTATTCATTATATCCCACAAAGGAGATATTCTCGAGAATAAGTTTAGGTCCAAGATTGAATTCTACAAAGAACACAATTTCTCTAAAATCAAATAGCCCTTACCTTAGGGCCAGACCTGAGTATGTCTGTGCTAAACTGCTCCCCTTATAACCAAAAAGTGTGATATAAATGTCACATATTCTAAAAAAGTATAAAAAAATGGCATAAACTGCAAAATAGTTGTGTACATACCCAATTGTTCGTGGTATAATGGTTACATAAATTGAGAGGAATATCTATGTCATTGTTAACTAATCCAATCCTAGCCAAGCTACTCGCCAAGGAGAACCTTGAGGTTCGTCATGGTAACTTCCGTACGGCATGGTTTGACCCTAAGAATCGGGTATTAGGTCTTCCTATCTGGAAAGACCATGGTAAAGATGTGTATGATTTGTTGGTTGGCCACGAAGTTGGTCATGCTCTGTTTACTCCTTCTGAGGGTTGGCATGGTGCTAACGAAGAAATCAAAGGTTGTCCTCATAGTTACCTAAACGTTATTGAAGATGTACGTATTGAACGTAAGATTCGTGAGACTTATCCTGGTTTGATTTCGCCAATGAAGCGTGGATACAAAGTTCTCGTTGAGAAAGAATTCTTCGGTGACTTAGATAGTTACGATATGGATAAGATGAAGCTTATTGATAAAATCAATCTGAAGTCTAAACTACGTAGCGAGATTGAAGTTCCGTTCAATTCTGAAGAGCAAGTATTATTTGACCGTTCTCTTAAAGCCGAGACATGGTCAGAAGTTGTTCAGATTGTTCGTGATATCCTAGCCTATTCAAAAGCCTTAGAAGAAGATAAACAAGAGCTTCCTCAGATTGCGGCTAATGAAGATAATGAAGATACTACTGAAGAAGAGAGTGACAACGAAGCCACTGCACCTTCTGTAACGAATACTCCTGAGGGTGACGAAGAAGAAGACGAAGATAATTCAAATAGTGGTGGCGAAGGTGATGACGAAGAAGAAACATCATCTGACGAAGAAGACCAAGATGAGACTACTGCTTCAGCACAGACCAAAGATGATGAAGATGATTTGGAAACTTCAATCACTGATAAGATTTTCCGTTCTCGTGAAGAAGAACTTTTAGATACTAATGAAGATGGACATCAACCGGTCTTTGTGCAAGAGATGAAAAAAGAACTTCGTGATTTTGTGACGGTTAAGTATGACCGATTGGTAGAAGAACGTGCTAAAGTTCGTTCACAAAAAGATAACAATTTCCCACAATACGAGCTTGACAACAATCTTCCTAATGAATTCAATATACATTATAAGTCTGTGAAGAAAGCAATTACTCCTGCGGTTAAAGAGTTTGAGATGCGTAAGGCTGCATATCAATATCAACGTTCATCTTCTGCGAAAACCGGAAGCGTTGATGTGAACCGAGTACATTCATACAAGTTCAATGATGACATATTCAAGCGAGTGACTCTTCAGGCTGATGCGAAGAATCACGGAATGTTTTTGTTAGTTGATTACTCTGGTTCTATGTACGAGACATTGGATAATGCGCTTGACCAAGTGATGCACTTAGTTGCTTTCTGTAAGGCAACTAATATTCCTTTTGAGGTTTATGGGTTTAGTTCAAACACATCTACTTATGACCAAGGCGGTTGGCAGCCAGGAACTATGGACCTCGATAATCTTACATTGTTTCAGATGACTAGTTCAACTCTGAAGAAGAAAGAATTCGAAGATTCTATATACAACATTTGGTTGCGTAGATTATGTTCTAGCCGATATGGTGACATGCGTTGGGCTGGTGTATACCCACGAGATATCTATTGTCCTCTTGAAGAGTTCGGTTCTACTCCTTTGCACCAAGCATTGAATGTCTCTTACTACTTAGTAAAGGAAATGATTAGAAAGAACAACATCGAGAAGATGAGCTTTGTAACTTTAACTGATGGTGATTCAAACAACCTTCGTGTGTATCAATCAAATAGAGAAGACAATGCCATGCCGACAAAGTTCGGTCGTAAAGGTGGAGAATATTCTATGGTGATTGATAAGAAGATGGTAAAGTTTGAGGGAGCTCGTAGCGCGACTCAGGCTATCCTAGAACATATGCAAAAACGTCTAGGTCTTACTACTGTCGGATTCTTTATTGCGGACAATAATCGTTATATGCACAACCGTTGCTGGCATGCGAATAATGATTCAAAGACCACAAAGAATCAATACTATGAGAACAAAGAAGGTAATTCTGAATACCGCAAGAACCGTTGTATTGCATTCCAAGATACATTAGGTTACAACGAGTATTATGTTCTTAAGAAGACTGGTCTCAGTACAGAAGAAGACGAAGGTTTTGGTGCTGTAGAGGCTGGAATGAGTAAAGGCAAACTTAACTCTGAGTTCAAGAAGTTCGCGAAGTCTAAGAAGACAAACCGAGTTTTGATGACAAAGTTTGCTAAAGCGGTTGCATAAAGTGTGACTTAAATGTCACACTGGTCATTTAAATGGCAAATAATGCAAAATAGTTGTGTACATTACCAGAACATCGTGGTATAATGGTCACATAAATTAATGATGAAAGAGAAAACTATATTATGAAAATTTCAACCTTGAATATCCTGAAAGAACTTAAGTCTAACTCACCTGACAGTAATCTGTTTAGAACTGCAGTGATTGAGTCAACTACCAAAGCCCTTGGCTATACTAACAAAGATTATTGGGGACCTATTTGTAATGCTACAAACCGAGTTCGTAACGGTACATATGACCTTTCAACTATGTTGGAAAATGTAGTGGTTGATATTCCAAAGATGAATCAACAAGTCTCTAATCAAACTTCGGCCGCTATGGTTTCTTCTGTTACTAATAACGAGAAGACATTTGCTAAGGCTGACCCTACGTTTGTTCCATGGGGTTCATACAATGATATCCTACGAATCCTCAAGTCTGAGATGTTCTATCCTACATATGTTTCAGGATTATCCGGTAACGGTAAAACCTTTATGGTTGAACAAGCTTGTGCTAAGTTAAATCGTCAATTCATTCGTGTTCAGATTAATCCTGAGACTGATGAAGATGATTTGATTGGTGGATTCCGTCTTATCAATGGCGAGACTGTGTTTCAAAAAGGTCCAGTAATCAAAGCAATGGAAGACGGTTGTGTCCTTCTACTCGATGAGATTGACCGTGCTACAAACAAGATTATGTGCCTACAAGGTATCCTCGAAGGTAAGTCAGTTCTTGTCAAGAAAACTGGTGAGACTGTTACTCCTGCTAAGGGATTCAATGTTATTGCTACTGCGAACACTAAAGGTAAGGGTTCAGAGGATGGCCGATTCACTGCGGCTTCTATTATCGATGATGCATTCCTTGAGCGTTTCGTTATTTCGATTGACCAGAAGTTTCCATCCATTTCGGTTGAACGTAAGATTGTGGCTAACCACATGAGTAAGTATGGTTCTGAAGACAAAGACTTCTGCGAGAAGCTAGTTAATTGGGCTGATATTATTCGTAAGACGTTTTACGATGATGGTATTGATGAGGTTATTTCAACTCGTCGTTTGTGTCACATCGTACAGACCTTCTCTATCTTCAATGATAAGATGAAGTCAATTGACTTGTGTACTGCACGTTTCGATGATGACACGAAAGATGCCTTCATGGATTTGTACACTAAAATAGATAACACGGTTGAGGGTGAGTCCGCAACCACAACGGAGGAAGTAAATGGCTAAAAGCCCAGACTACAAATACAACGAAGGAGCTCTGATTTCAGAGCTTCAGTCGTATATTGATTCAACCTATGACCAACATTATAGTTTGAACCAGTATCAAGCAACTGAATTCATCATTGACGCAGGTCATGGTGAAGGTTTCTGTATCGGTAATGTATTGAAATATGCACAAAGATATGGTAAAAAAGACGGTAAGAACAGGAAGGATTTAATGAAAGTCCTACACTACGCTGTCATTCAATTATACATTCATGACCTTGAATCAAATAATAATTAATTTAAAGATGTACAAACGCATCAAAACGTGTTATAATATACACATCATAAAAACTGGAGAACCTATACTATGATTTTATCTAATGATACTCTTTCAGTTCTGAAGAACTTCAGCACCATTAATCCAAATGTGGTACTGAAACCAGGACAGAAAATTAAAACAATCTCGGACGCTAAGAATATTCTGGCTGTAGCAACTGTCGAAGAAGATTTTCCCCGCGACATGGGAATCTATGACTTGAGTGAATTCCTTTCAGTATTCAGTATTGTCCAAGACGGACAACTCGAATTCACCGAAAAAGCGGCAAAGATTTCTAACGGAAAATCCCGTGTTCAATACTACTTTGCCGAACCGTCAATTCTGACTGCCCCTCAAAAAGACATTACAATGCCTGAATGTGAAGTGAATCTAACAATGACAAAATCTATGTTAGATCAGATTCGCAAAGCAGCATCAGTACTTGGTCATACGGAAATGGCTATCATCGGTAGTCCAGACGGAATCAATGTCCGCGTACTGGATAGCAAAGATTCTACTGCAAATACATATGAGATGGAATTGTCTTCTGAAGCACAAGACCGTGAATATGAATTTGTCATGAACATCTCTAATTTGAGATTGATGGATGGTGACTATGAAGTTGCAATCTCATCTAAGCTTATTTCAAATTGGAAAAACACCTCTAAACCCGTAGAGTACTTTATTGCACTCGAAAAAAATAGTAAATATTAGGAGATAAAATACTATGTCAAATGAAGAAACTAACCAACCAGTCGAAGAAACCGCTGTACAACTTGGTCTAAATGACCTAGCGATTCTTGTACAAGCAATCGATATTGGTTCAAAGAACGGCGCGTATGCCGGCAAAGATATGGAACTCGTTGGAGCAGCCCGTAACCGTGTTGCAACATTCGTAAATTCCAATTCGCCTAAACCAGCCCCCGAAGAAGATGTAACGCCTTCTTCCGAAGAACCAGAACCAACTGAATAAATCAAAGGAATATTATATTATGCAAACAAGCGAAAAACATTTACTCATCGAAGCATTAATGAAAGGAACTGTCACTGTCACTTTTAAGAAGATTAACAGTGATGAGATTCGTGTAATGCCTTGCACATTAAACCCCAAAGTTCTAGAAGCAAATGGAATCACAACTGAAGTTAAATCAGTTGCGGCCGATTCGGACCATATTGCAACATGGGCTTTGGACAAAGAAGCATGGAGGTCATTTCGGACTAGTACAGTTCTCGGTTGGGAGGTACTATAATGTCTGAAGAATTCCTCTGGGTAGAAAAGTATCGGCCTCGTACTGTTGACGATACTGTCTTACCGGTTCCCCTGAAAAATACCTTTAGTCAAATCGTTAAAGGCGGTGAACTTCCTAATATGATGTTCACCGGTACGGCGGGTATCGGTAAGACTACCGTGGCAAAAGCTTTGTGTAACCAACTAGACTTAGATTATCTAGTCATCAACGGTTCAGAAGAAGGCAACATCGATACCCTACGCGGTAAGATTAAACAGTTTGCATCTTCTGTTTCGTTACAGGGTGGATACAAAGTCGTGATTCTGGATGAGGCTGATTACCTAAATCCACAATCAACTCAACCCGCATTACGCGGATTCATCGAAGAATTCTCTAACAACTGTAGGTTCATTCTAACCTGCAACTTCAAGAATCGTATTATTGAACCATTACATTCTCGTTGTTCTGTTGTTGAATTCAATATCAGTAAAAAAGATTTACCACCACTCATGGCTCAATTCATGAATCGTGCAGAGTCCATTCTTAATGAACAAAGCATTCCTTATGAAAAGCCTGTGTTGGCAGAACTGATTATGAAGTATTGCCCAGACTGGCGTAGGGTTCTTAACGAACTACAACGTTATTCTGTTTCAGGGTCAATCGACTCTGGAATTCTTGTGTCTTTACAAGAGGCTTCGTTGGAAGGTTTAATGAGTGACCTAAAGAACAAAAACTTCAAAGGTATGAGACAGTGGGTAGTTAACAATATTGACGTGGAACCAGCGGCTTTGTTCCGTAAGATTTACGACAGTATGACAGACTATGTTGTACCACAATCTATTCCTCAGTTGGTATTAATACTGGCTGACTATCAATACAAGAATAGTTTTGTTGCCGACCATGAACTCAACTTCGTTGCATGTATGACCGAAGTAATGGCAGGGGTGGAATTCAAATGACAGATAAATACAAATTCCAGTGGCAGATTGTGTATGTCCACTATACCGGTCATGAGATGAAATATCGAGTGGTAAACTATAGCGATAAGAGCACGGTCATCTTTGAAAAGATGTTTGATGAGGAAGAGGATGCAAAAGCATTTTTAAGGAAGATGCGCGATGAATCCATTTGATTATTTAAACACAATCAACTATTCTAAGAAGGATATTATGGTTGACGATGCGGCAGAGAAGTCGTATAGTGCATTTATGGTAAATCGAGGTTTATCGTATTTCCATGATACGGTTCTTATCGCGAATGAAATGAATATCAACCACCATATTGATAGTCGTCTTCAGTACGATTTCATGATGAATATTGTAACCAAAAAGAAGCGTTTTAGTAAATGGCTTAAGTCTGATGAAGAGCTAAATAGTATAAATACTATTAAAGAGTACTATGGTTATAGCGATGAAAAAGCTAAATCCATTTTATCATTACTAAGTCATGAACAAATAAACGAATTGAAATTAAGGATTTACAAAGGTGGAAAACGATAATAAAATTCATGAATGGACTCCCGCAGATATGTTGGAAGTCACACTCAAAGAACCGGATGATTTTCTTAAAATCCGTGAAACATTAACTCGAATCGGAGTTGCTTCACGTAAGGATAATAAGTTATATCAGTCATGCCACATTTTGCACAAACAAGGAAGATATTTCATTGTGCATTTCAAAGAGCTTTTTTTGTTAGATGGTAAACCTTCTAACTTAATGGAAAATGATATTCATAGACGTAATACAATCTCAACTCTCATGAGTGATTGGGGTCTTATTACCATCTTAGATAATATTAATCCAGAACACATTGCTCCATTGAGACAAATTAAGGTTATCTCACACAGAGATAAACCGCTTTGGGAATTATGCCCAAAATATAATATTGGTAATAAGTAATAAACTAATATCAAATAATGTATAAATAAACCTGGATTGCCGATGGTCGGGGTCCAATTTTTAACCTTGCTTAATTAATAGGGGGTCAATATGACACATAAAGCAATAACACACGTACCACGTTCACTCTTTGTAGGCTTCGACAAGATGTTCGATGACCTAGAAAGGATTCACAGTTCAGCCCGAAGTGGGGCAGACAAATATCCACCACACAATGTTCTAAAATTAGAAGAGGACCTCTTCGACATTGAACTAGCCGTGGCCGGATTTAAAGAAGAGGATCTGCGAGTAGAGACCAAAGACGGCATTTTACATGTCTATGGTTGTAGTAAAGCAGATGACCGAGACTACGTGCATAAAGGCATTTCGTCACGCAAGTTCGAGAAAAGCTTCCGCATCTCAGAGTTTGTAGTAATAACTGGTGCTGATTTAAGGGACGGTATACTTGTCATTCATATGAAAGTAGAAGTCCCTGAGGAAAAGCGTCCTAGGGAGATCAAAATCGGGTCTGCTGGGGCATCAACCAAAGACGTCTTTTTACAGGAGTAATTAGGCTAATTGAGAGAAAACCTGGTAGATTATACTTAATCTACTGGAGATAATTATGGGCTACATACGTAAGCACAAAGATTCGATTGCACTGTATGGTGAATTTATATTCGCAACTGTAGGGACAGTATTTCTTGTTGTCGGCCTACCAATTGCGACTATTATGGCTGCCGCAATGTAATCGTAAACAACGACTAAAGTGAGGGGGCTGATGCTCTCTCACTTTTTTTTATTTTTTAGTGTACATTACTATGAAAGTGTGATATAATGCTTACATTATGCAAAAGGTGACAAATTGACAAAATTCTATACAAACGTTTCTCGTTATGCAAACTCACTACTCTATCGTGGATACGAGCATGGTAAACGAGTTTCAAAACGTATCAAGTACAAACCAACATTGTTTGTATCTACTACAAAACCAACCCCATGGAAAAGCCTAGACGGAGTTCCTGTATCCCCCGTTCAAATGGATTCTATGCGGGATGCTAAGGAATGGATTCAGGTTAACAAAGAAATGGCAGGCCGAAAAATCTTCGGTAATGATAAACATGTTCCGTGTTTTATCAGAGAACAATTCCCAGGTAAAATCGATTTTGACCGTAACCTTATTAACGTTACTACAATCGATATCGAGGTTGCATCAGACGATGGATTTCCTGAACCAGATGCTGCCGCACAACCAGTCATATCAATCACGACTAAAAACAATATCGACGATGTCTACCACGTCTGGGGACTGGAAGATTACGATGTTGAAAATTCTTATATGCAAAATACCGAAGTGGAATATCGTAAGTTCGATTCCGAGGCTGCGCTACTCAATGACTTCATCGGCTTCTGGCATTCCAATGAACATTGTCCTGATGTAGTAACCGGTTGGAATGTAAGGTTCTTTGATATACCGTACCTCGTCAATCGTACATTTAAAATCCTAGGTGAAGATGCAGTCAAACGTTATTCTCCCTGGGGAATGGTTGACCGTCGCGAAGTGAAAGTGATGGGCCGGGCTCAAACTGCTTTCGAACTATCCGGTATTGCTATTGTTGACTACCTTGAGTTATTCAAAAAGTTTGGTTATTCGTATGGTCCACAAGAATCATATCGACTAGACCATATTGCTCATGTAGTACTCGGTGAAAAGAAACTATCCTACGAAGAGCACGGCTCTTTACATTCATTATACCTGAATGACCATCAGAAATTCATCGACTATAACATCAAGGATGTTGAGTTGGTTGAACGCATGGAAGATAAGATGGGTCTTATTACTCTGTGTATGACCATAGCGTATAAGGGTGGCGTCAACTATTCCGATACATTCGGTACAACAGCGATATGGGAATCAATCATTTATCGTCATCTGTACGAACAAAAAACAATCATTCCTTTCTATGAAGAGAAGTTTAAATCACCGTATCCTGGTGGTTACGTGAAAGAACCACAATGTGGATTGCATGAATATGTGGTATCATTCGATTTGAATTCACTGTATCCATCACTTATTATGCAATACAATATGTCTCCAGAAA
>Ga0181399_1000244_pt1 | contig 20500 bp, 26 predicted proteins | sample 22SPOviralmetaG_FD_130128 | JGI IMG/M metagenome (GOLD analysis project Ga0181399, IMG submission 130128) | Marine viral communities from the oligotrophic San Pedro Time Series (SPOT) site, San Pedro Channel, CA, USA - 22 SPOT_SRF_2011-05-21 | ecosystem: Environmental > Aquatic > Marine > Strait...
ATGGGTAGTGTAACAGAGACCTACAATGTTGGAGGTACTGGTAATATCTTAGGGTTCCATCAGTCAGCCAGCTTCTTTATACCAGAGACTGCTACACCATCAGTAGGTGATCGAAATCTAAATGAATTTATAGAAGCTATAGCTACACAGAACAATCTAGTCATTGGTATAGAAACACAGGATAACGGACCAATGGAATCATACTCACAAAAGTGTTTTGTATTTGGCCTAGAAAGACCTGCATATTGTGCAAGTGGTAGTAAAGAAACTGGTGTTGTTTACGGAGACAATAACGGGTATACCCTAGAACTTGCAGCAGACTCTAAGGAGCCAATGCAAGAGATTGCCTATATGGCAATGCACTCTTACAATCTGTTAGAGAGGTTATACGATCCTAACGGCGTTAGCTATTTGACTACAAATACTATTTGGAACTTAGATAAAGTTGCCTCATACGAAGGTGCTAATGTAAGTCTGTATGATCCGCCATTCTTACCGCTGATGAGACGTAACCTATTAATACAACCAGGTGAAACAGTTACTTATGAAGTACTAGTAACAGCAGACTGGTCTACAGATGCATTTAGTGGTACTACATTCTTACCACAAATAGCAGCCACAGGTAGCATGACCACACCTTTCTATGAGTTTTTTGTAATGGACACTTCATTCTACCCGATACCAACAGCACCAGGAACTGCAATAATTCAGGGTAAAGTTTCGTTTACAAATACTGGAAGTACTGTAAGATCAAGTGAGATAGTACTAAGAGGCACTACACCTAGTGGCATAAACATGAACACACCGCCTTTTGTACCTTCTATTACCTTCTTAACAATAACTAGATCAACATGACAGTAGAAGAATTTGAATCAGCACTCGGTGACTTCGGGGAAACAATGCAGAACCTTAGTCCGATACTTACACAAATAGGTGGTAGGCTAGTAGACCAGATTAAGGCCGATGCACCAGTAGACTCTGGAGCACTTAGACAATCTATCAAGGCAGTTATAGAGCAAGACTCTCTTAGCATTGAGATGATGTACTATGGTATCTTTCAGAACTATGGAGTAGATGGCATACAGAACGCCCCAGCGCGTGAGGTACCTACATACGGTGTAATACAACCTGCAGCTGGTAGAAGGTTCGGATTCTCAGGTAACTATGATATGATCGGAGGAGATCTAAGCTTCGGTGCAAGAAAAGAAATATATAAGATGGGACTAAAGCCACAACGTTTCTTCGATGTAGATATAATAGCCGGAGCAATAGCAGATGGCGTGGCACAACAACTAACAACAGAATTTTAACTATGGCTTCAACAGTATCAATGACACAATCACCTGGAGACTATAACTTAGCTTATGGTCCTAATGCAGTTACTCTAAGTACTCTAACTACAGGAGCACAAAAATACGTGCTACAAGTTAGAACATTAGGAGGTGATATTCTAGCAGACATTAGACAGACAGCTAATACAGAAGGTAGAGCAATATTCGACATACAAAATATCTTACAGACTTACGTACATGTTTCACCAGTCAACACAGAACAGTTAGGACTAGGTAGTATTTCACCTGCCAACCTACAAGGATCTCTACAAGAGGTAGAGCGATACATTCTACGTATTGGTGATGAAACAGGTGGTGTTGTAGATCTTAAGGCCACATCTTATGGTCCTTATGAAGTAATAGGTGGTAAGAAACCATGGTATGACTTAAATTGGTCAGAAGGCCCTTATCAAGGTGGTATTAGAGGCGATGACTCTAACCCTCCATGTACTGATGTATATAGTAATGGTCGACCACTCTCAGATAACACACAATATATTTTAGGTAGTGAACTAACCACAATGGGTGTAGCAGCTCCTAGTTCAATTGGTGTTAATACCAGAGTACAAATACACGATGTATTCCAAGATGACTTACATACTGTGAGTTACTTTAATGCACTTTATACTGGTGGCTTACCTACTCCACCTTCAGATGCGCAGGGTATCGAAGGGTTTAGAATCACTTCTTATGAATCAGATGGAACACTTGTAGATGATGTTATTATACCTAATATAGTAGCTAATGGAGGTGGACCTAACGTAGCATACGGAGATGGTACACAACCAGTAGATAATACTCTAGTAATTACAGGAGGTTTCGGTCCTCAGAACTTAGCTAACTTTACATACACTGATGGCCCATCAACTGTTAATTTTACCCTAGATCCAGCAGTCGCATATTACTATGTACAAACAGTAGCCTACACACCAGGTACTTGTATAGCTACATTTACCGGTTATGCTGATGAATCACTACATTGGGTACAGATGTACAGAGTCTATGGACGTGGTGCAGTTACAAATACCTCAGGGTGTTTAGACTATGATCGTATACAATTCTCATGGTTAAACTCATTTGGCTTTAGAGACTACTACACATTTACTAAAAAGAATGTGAGATCAACTAAAAGACGTGCCAATAATTTCCTAGCTAACACTGCAGACTACAATGCTCAGCTTTATGCTACATCAACAGGCGCACGCGGTTATACAACATACTCACAAGAGATCCAAGAGACTTTCACAGCAGAGACTGGTTATATGTCAGATGCAGATGCAGATTACTTAGAAGGCCTGTTTAACTCACCAGATGTTAGAGTACGTCTGGGACAAAACGGACCACCAGCTTACGAAGCCTACTTCTTTGGTTGTAATGTTACAAGTGCGTCATGGACTGAGAAGTCATACAGGAAAGATAAACTGTTCCAATACGAAATTAAGTTTAAATTAGCCAACAACGTAAAATCACAAAGAGGATAATATGATTCAACTTAAAGTATATGATAGTCAAAGTAAGACTGAACAACATTGGCTAGATCTCTATGAGACTCAGCCGATTAAACTTAATCTTAGTGTAGAAGACATTACGAATGCTGAGGCAAAGTCAGTATTCTCGAGAACCTTCAAGGTACCTGCTACTTCAGCAAATAACATATTTTTTAAACATGCCTTCTTAGTTGATGGTATTGACTATGATGTTACTGTAAAGAAACCAGCAGAGATTATAGTAGATGGTGCTGAATTTAGACAGGGCCATATTAGACTACAGCGTATCTATATTAACGGCGCACAAGATAAGATAGACTATGAGATTATATTCTTAGGAGAGACCAGAGACTTCTCTAGTGCTATTGGTGATGCAAGTATGTGTGATCTTAATATCTCAGCCCTATCACATACAGTAAACTTTAATGAAATTGCTAGCTCATGGTCTGCATTTCCATCTGACTACAAATGGGATTCTACAACTAATAGCTTTATATCTCAAACACCTTCACTAACTTCTGGACTTAAAAACGGAGATGTATTATATCCTCTTATTGATTTTGGTAATACATACGATGATAATGGAAATATTGAACAGGCTAGAATAGCAGTAGGTGGCGGAGCATCAGCACATAACTTTACTAAAGGACCTGAGGATAATGTGAAGAAGTCTTTATATCTAAATAGGATTAAACCTATGATTAGAGCTAAAAGGCTATTGGATGAAATATTCTCAATTGCAGAGTATACATATACTTCAGTCTTTCTTGATAGTAGTAAGTTTAAACAATTATATGTTAGTTCTTTTGGTAATGTATCTAGGGTTGACCTTGATTTAGATGCAAACAGTACTAATAACATGTCAGCCACTGATAGTGATTCACAAACTATAAGTGATAGTGGGTATAACAATATAATTATTAATGATAACGTTGCCGATCCTTCAAGTGGTAATACATTTACTGGAGATGGTAAAAACTATCAATATTCTAATACCAGTAGTAAATTTGTAGCACCTGTATCTGGTACTTATATTTTTCAGGCAGAAGCACAATATATGGGTTGGTTTGATAATTACGGAAATCAACAAAATGCTCAGTTTGTTCCTGCTAGATTACTATTAGGAAATTCTAGTGGTAGTACAATATATGCGACAGGTTCATATGGTGGAGGTGGTGTTAATACACCAGGACCTATCACAGTACAGGGTGTTATTAGTTTAACCGCAGGAGATCAAATACACACACTCTTAGAAACTCAGTATTCAATAAATCAAGCACAAATTACTGGTTCTGAATTTGCATGTCTCTCTTCACCAGGATCCAGTTTACCAACGGCATCACTAGATTGTGATTACAAGCAAATAGAATTTATTAAAGATCTACTAACTACATTTAGACTTGTAATGAGTCCAGATCCTGCAGATAGTAAAAACTTCATTATAGAACCGTTTATTGATTACGTAGCGTCTGGTGACCTCTATGACTGGTCTGATAAGCTTGTTAGAGACAAAGACTTTATCATTGAGCCTCTATTTAATACACAGTCAGATCAAATAGATTTTAAACATCTAGATGATGGTGATTACATTAACGTGTATCACACACAGGCATATAAAAATACTTTTGGTTACCTACAATTCGATAGTGGTAATGAGTTACTAAAAGGAACTAGAAATATAGAAACTAAATGGGCGCCAACACCTGTTACACAAGTAGAGAACGCTGGTAGTGATTCTAGATTTATTATACCACAATTACATACAACATCAGCTACTGATACGGGTACACAGCACCTACCTATTAAACCTAAGACAAGATTCTTATACTATAATGGATTAGAAGAACTACTAAGTAATGTTAACCATTGGTATATGCAAGGTATGCCAGGAACAGTAAATGGCTTAGACTATTACCCTCAAGTTAGTTACTATGACGAATGGCCGATGACAGTAGACTCACAAGTACTAAACTGGAATGTAGATGTACCTTATTGGGGAACTAATGTAAGTGGTTACAATGGTCTAATTACTCAAAACAGTTTATACAACACATATTGGTCTGGTTATATTAATTCATTATATGATAAAAATGCCAGAAGAGTTACAGCATACTTTACACTAAACAATGTAGACTTACAGACATTCTCATTTGATGATGTTATTTTTGTAGATGGTACGTATTATAGACCTGAAAAGGTTAATGATGCACAAATAGGAGTAACAGGGCCTGTTAAAGTACAATTAATTAAATTATTAGATTACGTAGCACCTGGAACAGCAACAGATGCACTTAACTTTACCATAACACCTGCAGGACCTGCATGTTTCAATGGCTCTGACGGTCAAATCACTTATGTATTTGGTACACCACCAGATACTGCATTCCCAGTTAGTTGGTCAAGTTCATCAGGAGATACTGGTTCATTTAATATTAATCCAGGATTAATTGCTAACCAAACTCCAGGTACTTATTCAATTACTATTACTGATTCACAAGGTAGAACATCAACAGATACAGTTGTAGTACCACAATCATCTGCATCGGCTCTAGGTTCATCTGCAAACGTTACAGACCCTTCTGATTGTTATACTTCAGATGGAGCAGTAACTATTTCAGGAGTTGGTGGAACTGCACCATACACTATCCTATGGTCTGATGGTAGTACACAATTAACAAGAACTGGTTTAGCAAGTAATACTTATTCATACGTACTTACAGATAATGCAGGTTGTTCGACTAATTCAACCTCAGTCTTAGTTAGTTGTCAAGTAGTAATTCCTCCAGGAGATATATCATACATTAGAGAATACAATATAGGTGGTGTATGTCAAGGTGAAACACGACCAGATGATACTGATATAGTAGTTATTAGAGTTAACTCTGGTAATACACCAGCAGAACCTACTGATGGTTTCTATACTTATGATGGCGATTGGGCTTCATTACAATCACAATACGGCACAGCACCAAATACTCTAGTTCAAATGTTTCAAAATACTACGTGTAGTAATAATACTGATTGGTATTATGATGCAACTAGTTTCTTTGATTCTGCAGAATATCCATTAGGATGTTTATGTGGTGGACAGTTTAGTAATTCATTCCTTACTCAATTACAAACAATAGGTACTAACCCTTACGTATTTGTAGCAACACCATAATAATATGATATTAGGAGATAAAGAATTTCAACAAGCATACCAGCCAATCTTTAATTTAGATTGGACTGGTTATGACTTATATTTAGTAGGTAGTCTAACTGGCTCAGAAAGTTCTAATGATATTGATGCAACTATAGTAGGTCCTTACAATCCACCTAAAGTATTAGAATTACTAAAAGGAGTAGAAGCATGTGGACCATGGGATATTTCCTATGAAGGTGAAGTCTATAAACCTTGGAGAATTGGCGATAAACCAAGAAGAGTACCAGCAGGCGAATGTAGAGATAGACATAAGTCTGGTAAAGGTAATCAAAGAAAAGGCGTATGGCAAGATGGTATCTTTTGGAATCATTTTGATTTACCAGCCACAAAGCAAATAGCAAACCCTGAAAGATATGCTGACGAGATCCAGTTAATTCAGAATGGACAACAATTATATTTCTAAGTAGATATGGCACAAGAAGAAGTTAAAATTACATTTACCATTGATGGTATTGAGAAAGAAGTCAAATCTGTAGAAGAACTACAGAAAGAGATGAAGAATCTTGGTAAAGAAACCAAGAAGGTAGCAGAAGAAAACTCAATACTTGCAAAAGGTAAACAAGCTTTCGCAGATATGAAAGCTGGCATCAAGGGTGCAACCGCAGGATTTAAGGGACTAAAAGGTGCTATCATGGCAACTGGTCTTGGAGCTCTGCTAATTGCGCTTACATCATTATTTGCATATTTTAAGAATACTGAAGAGGGTTCACGTAAATTAGCTATTGCTATGGAAGCCCTAGGTATCATAACTGGTAAAGTTATGGACTTCTTTGCCGCATTAGGTGAAAAGATAGTATGGGCCTTCACGTCACCTAAGGAAGCACTGATGACATTTATGAATCTGGTTAAAGAGAATATCATTAACAGGTTCGAAGGTCTCTTAGAACTAGTCCCTAAGCTTGGTGAGGCGATCTCATTACTATTTAAAGGTAAGTTTAGTGCAGCTGGTAAAGTAGCCGCAGATGCCGTAGGTAAAGTAGTACTTGGAGTAGAAGATGTTACAGATAAAGTGGCAAGTGCTACAGAATCTGTTATTGAGTTTGGTAAGACTGTAGTTGCAGAAGTAAAAGAGGCAGTAGAAGTAGCTGGACAATTAGTAGATCAATTTAGAGGTATTAGAGATGCACAACAGGCCCTAATTGTAGATAATGCCTTACTTAATAAAGAAATGGAGACTCAGCAGAAAATAGCTGAAGATACTAATAGAACTTACGAAGAAAGAAAGGAAGCACTAGAAAAAGTAGGAGAAGCACAAGTAAAATTAGCAGAAAACTTAGCAGAACAAGCCAGGTTAGAAGAGGCAAACCTAAGATTACAAATTTCACAAGAAAGTAACTACGAAAAGCGTGAAGAACTAGAAACTTCACTTGCAGAAGCAATTGCTACTAGAATAGATGCAGAAACTGCGCTAGAAACACGTAGATTAGATGCACAGCGTATTACTGCAGAGTTAGAGAACGAAGAAATAGCTAGAAAACAGACTATTAGAGATAAACTGGCTGAAATGGAGCTAGAAGACATAGAAAATGAGTTTGCAAGAGCACAGGCCGAGTTAGAAGCCGCACAAATTAAAGATCTAGAAGAATTAGATAGATTAAAGGCTACAGAAGCAGAAAAAGATAAAGTAAGAGAGTTTTATAGCGGTAAAACTAAGAAACTAAAGAAAGAAGAAGCAGACTTTGAGAAGTTAATGCAAAAACAAGTTTCTGACGCTAACCTACAAGTGGCTAGCCAAGCCTTAGGAGCTGTAGCTCAATTAGTTGGTGAAAACAGTACAGCTGGTAAAGCTGCTGCAATTGCTGCCACAACCATTGACACATACTTAGGTGCGCAGAAAGCCTATACCTCACAGTTAATACCAGGAGATCCTACCTCGCCTATACGAGCGGCTATTGCAGCCGGTGTAGCAGTTGCAGGTGGTCTTGCTAACGTTGCAGCTATTGTAAAAACTAAAACACCAGGTACTGGCGGTGGTGGAGGCGGTTCTACACCTAGTAGACCAACTATCCCACAATTTGATCCAACTGCCGGATTAGCACAAGCAGCAGGTGATGTAGACATTGATAATCAAGTAGGTCCGGACTCAGTAGGAACAGGTGCTAGCCAACCTGTAATTAGAGCCTATGTAGTTGCAGAAGAAATGACAACACAACAAGAGGCTGACGCAAAAATTAATGACCTAGCAAGGTTGTAAGATACATACATTATGAAGAAAATAGTAGAACTTTTAATTGATTGGGATGAAATGGACTTCGATGACTTAGGCGTCGATGTAATGTCAATCGTAGATAAACCAGCAATTGGTATTGACTTCTTAGCATTTAGTGAAGAGAAGTTTGTAGAACGTAATCCTGGAGAGTCAGAAAATGATTTTATTGGTAGATGTATACCAGTATTAAAAGGTGAAGGCTATGACGACGATCAAGCTGCTGCTATTTGTTACGACTCATTTGAGTGTGAAGACTGCTTTGACCTAGACGACGCATGTTGGCCTGGTTATGAAGCAATTGGTATGAAAGACAAAGGTGGTAAGAAAGTACCTAATTGCGTGCCAATAGAAAATCACGCATTAAGACAAGAATTTGACCAAGAAAAAGCTTGGGCAATGGTAATAGAAATGGCTGAAGAACTGGGAGAGACAGTTGACTATGAAAAGGCTATTTACGTAGACACTACTAAGACTAACTTTGAGAACATTGGTGATTATGTTAAAGGAATAGGTGCTTTAGATATTTTAGGTCGTCAAGGCCTAGATAACGAGCCAGAGACTAAGTACAGATACGCTGGTTCACTAGCAGCACAGAGAAACTTCTGTAAAGCTATGGTTAGAATGAATAAATTGTATACTAGAGAAGAAATTAACGAAATGAACTCTAGAATTAATACAGGATTTAGACACAGAGGTCAATCCTACAGTATTTTTGATTTTAAAGGCGGCGTTAACTGCAATCATTACTGGGAAGAACTAGAAGTTTACAAAGACGGTAGAGAAACTGTTATTATGTCAAAAGGTAGAGCATCAGGTAGAGCAGGTCAAGTAGCGTCAAGTTCTAATGACTACTGGAGATACCCTGGTACATTCGCATTCTCATCTGATGACGAGATGATCGTAACAGGACCAGCAATGGTACCTCAACAACTAATCCTAAGAAAAGATGAGATGGGTAATCCATTTCACGTATACTTTAGTAAAGATACTATAAAAAAGATTGCTAGAAAGTTCTTTGAGTATAACAAACAAAATAATACCGATATAAATCATGACGATAACATCAGTACTTCTAATACTCTGCTTGAGTCTTGGATTGTGGAGGACCCAAAGATGGACAAATCGACATCTATGGGCTTTAATGTTCCAGCTGGAACGTGGATGGCTTCATATAAGATCAATAATGAAGAGACTTGGAAACAAATTAAAAACGGAGAGCTTAACGGTTATTCAATCGCCGGTAACTTTCTTGAAAAAGCTGCTAAACTATAATGGACGAAATCAAAGACTCAGTTGCGAATGCAACAACACTTGCGGGAGCGGGAGCTGTAATTGTAGACTGGAACATGGTCATGACAATGGCTCTACTTGCAACAGGGATAATTCTGAATGTTGCAAGAATAATTGAGATAAGACGTAGAAAGAAAAAAGAGGACTAAATAGCCCTCTTTTCTTTATGAAAAATCAAAAATGGTAGATTAACCCTCTACCAGGGGTGTATCTTCTAAAGTACCTTCACTCATAATTACACTATCTTCATCAATAATTTGGAAATGACCATAGCTATTACCATTTACTTGTAACATTTCTGGATAGTCTATAACATAGACGTGTAATTTGATTTCCCAATCGTCACCATCTAGGTACCAATGAGCTAATTCGTAATTAGTAATGTTACTAACAATTCCTTTTTCTTTTTGTTCTTTTATTAGAGGGAATACTTGTTCTACAAAAGACAAACATTCGAATGTTGGCATGTCTTCTGGTTTATCTTGGATTTTTAAAGAATCCATAAACTTGTTAAAATCTTTGTTCATTATTATTATATTTTAAGTTATTACATACCTTATATAAGGCTTTTCCACTTTGTTTCCATTTTTTTGGAAAAAGAATTGAAATCATCAATAAGATGACTACTATTTGTCCTAGTCCTACCATTATGATATATCTAATTTTAAACACATTAGATTGTATAATTCCTGACTAGACTTAATTACATTAAGCTCTGATTGTCTAATAATAGCTTTGTTACGTTGCCAGATCGTTGGCGATATTCCAAGCTCATCCCACCCATGAAAATGATAAGTTTTTTCACCAAACATAGGTTTAGTAAATGGATTTAAAAGAAAGTTTTTCTCTTTTAATAGGTGTACTTTTGTTGAATTTTGCATAATTTTTATAGTTTTAATGATTAATATACTACTAATATACAAAATTCCGGTGACATAAAAAAATATTTCGCGGTTTATTTTCAAAAAAGTTTTACAACATGTAAAAATCAGGTCTAACCATGCGTATTGCACCTCGCTCCGCTAGATCTCTTAATTCCCATTTACAGTCTTCTTTAGTTTGGCTAGTAGCCTTCTGAAAATAGTTGAAGTGTTTAGGCTCTTCAGCTTTTCTAGCTTTATAGCAAATCCTTAATATAATTAATTGTGTACTTGTGATCTGGCCATTGAATTTGGCTTTTTGTACAGCTTTCATGTAATCACTAAGTGTGGGTAGTTTGATAAGTTCCATATTACTTTATTTATTATACTTATTATACAGACTTCTGTCAATTTGTTTCAGATACATATTTCTAAGTGTCAGGCATAGGTCTGATTAAACTAAATAAACTTATACAGTATATGACAGTCGCAAACGCAATTAGCAAGCTACGAGTAATGCTCGGCGCTGCTACTGAAGAAGTTAAAGAAGTTGTGGAAACTAAAATGGCGGAGGCTACTTTAGTTGATGGAACAGAAGTGTACACTGAAGGTGAATTACAAGCAGGAGCAATCTTATTTGTAAGAGCTGGAGAAGGTGCATCAGAAGATCCATTCGCGCCGGAAGGCAAACACGAAACAACTGATGGTTTATTAATCACTGTAGGTGAATCTGGTGAAATTACTAACGTTGAAGAAAAAGGCTCTGAAGAGTCAGTATCTGAAGCTGAAGAATCTTTCGAAGAGGAAGAAGAAGTAATTGTAAAAGAAAAAGATTTTGACGTAGAAGGGTTACTGGAAGGTATCGCTGGTATGTTAGAGCCTTACACTGAAGAGATTAAAGAACTTAAAGAAGAACTTAGTGTTTTAACTTCAAGATTTAACGAAGTTGCAGATGAACCTGCAGCAAAAAAGGTTGCCAACACCTTCTCACAAGAGGCACAAAACAGAGCTACTACAGCTGAAGCAAGATTTGAAAGACTTGTATCATTAAGAAAGAGTAGAAAATAAACCAAACAATTAAAAACAAAAACTAAATTATGGCATTTGATTTAACAGCGCTAAACGCGTGGACCGACGAAACTAGTCAAGATTTAATTGCAAAGGCAGTATTAGAAACAGACCTTATGTCTTATGTAGACTTAAGATCAGGACTTTCTGCTGGTACAGTAGCAATTAACTTAATGGACGGTGACTTAAACGTTGCTGACCTTGCATGTGGTTGGAACCCTTCTGGTAATGTAGATTTCTCACAAGTAGATATCACTATCAGAGACAAACAAGTAAAAATGGACTTATGTCCAGAAGACCTTAGACAATACTGGTTAAGCCAGAGAATGTCTGCGGCAGCAAACCAAGAGAGTGTACCTTTCGAAGAAGTAATCGCTGATTACTACGTGAAAAGAATCTCTAAATATAACGAAGCTTACCTAATTGACGGTGACGGTACTGGAACTGGTATTAAAGACCAAGTAACAGCAGCTAACGGTGCTACTTTATCTGCAGCTCCAGCAGCATTCACACTAGCTAATGCAGTAGAGCAAGCGTTAAACATCTTTGATGCAATCAACGAAGCATCTAAAGACAGAGACGATCTAATTATGATCATGTCTCCAGCTAACTTTAATACTCTAAGAAGAGCATTAGTTGCACAAAACTATTACCACTATGACCAAGGAGACGGACGTTCTTTCGAACTTCCAGGTGCTAACATCACAGTAGTTAAAACTTCAGGTTTAACTGGTTCTGATTACGTAGCAGCAGGTCCTTCTTCAATGATTGTAGCAGGTACAGGTTTAGAAGATGACATGTCAACAGTACAGTTCTTTTTTGACAAAGGACAAGATGTTGTAAAATTCATCGCTAAATGGAGATTAGGTGTAGCCGTATCTCAGGTAGATCAATTCGGTACAAACGGATTAGCATAATTCAATAACTAAGGCCTTCGGGCCTTAGTTTTAACTAAAAAAACAAAGTATAAACTATGGCATGTAGCAATTTAACAGCAGGGTTTACTCTAGATTGTAACGACTCTAACGGTGGTATTGATAAGATCTTTATCGCTAACGGACCAGTTGAATCTATTACACAATCCTCAGGAACTATCTCAGCAATTACTGTTGGTGGTTCAGCCCTTGTACCTGGTGACTTCTTTGATTTTGACGTTCCAAGACAAACTAGTTCATTTACCGAAACTATAAATGTATCTCAAGAGAATGGTACTGTATTTTATGACCAAGCTCTTACAATGATATTCAACAAAATGGAAGCTGCTAAGAGAGATCAGATTTTACTGATGGCTCAAGCAACTGATATGGTTGTAGTATTTAAAGACAACAACGATAAGTACTTTAGCGTTGGTGTTGAAAGAGGTGCATTCATGACAGCAGGTTCATCAGTATCTGGTACCGCTTACGGTGACAGAAACGGATATGAATTAACAATTTCTGGAATGGAAGAATCTCCATCATTTGAAGTTACTGGTAGTATCGTCGAGGCTTAATAATCGACACTATTATATAAACAAGAAAGAGACCTTAACGGGTCTCTTTTTTTTTGAATTACAACTTGTAGTCTTTTTATATTTCTAAGTAGAAACACACATTATACAGTATGACGACAACGATAACAGCAGAAGAAGCATTCTTTTTCATTAATAATCCTACTTCAGCACTAGATCTTAACGACACATTCACGCTTAAGTCACAATATTCACAAGAAATACTAGTAACTGTAGCATCTGGTGACTGGTCAATTGTTAGCGAAAACTCAAGATACGCAGAATTTATGGTAGACTTACCAACAGATTTTGAAGATAAACACTATAATGGTTATTATACATGGGCATTAGGTCCTTATACTGACATTGTAAAAATAATTACAAAGCCTGGAGGTGATACTGGTACGGTTGATTATATCTCAGATAACGAGAACCGTGAGGCAGATACATACTTTAGACCAAATTATTAAAACATAATATGAGAAACACAAACCCAGAAGGATTATATAGTATTAAAGGTAGCAAATTCGAAGCGCTAGACTTACCTGTAATCCAAGAACAAAGAGGAAAAGACTACATTAAGTTTGGTATAGATAATCTATTCCCACAGCAACTAATCGGCTTATACGATAGTTCTGCAATGAATCACACATGTATTGACGCTATTAGAGACGGTATCTTTGGAGAAGGTATTAAAGATTATGGTGGAGAATATATTAACACTGATGGAGATACTATTGACGAGATATTCTCTAGAATCAGTTTAGACTACACATTATTTGGTGGTTACTCACTAAACATTATATGGAATAAAGAAGGTACAAGAATAGCAGAGATTTACCACCTTCCATTTGCAAACGTAAGATCAGGCAAGCCAGATGAAGAAGATAACATACATAGTTACTACTATTCATCTGATTGGTCACAGATCAGAAAATATAAGCCAGTAGAATATAAAAGTTATGATCCAACTGATACAAAGAAAGATAGCGCAAGTCAAATCTATTATTGTAAAAACTACAACCCAGGTCAAGAGATCTATCCTTTACCCGCTTATATTGGTGGTGTTAATGATATTCAGCTTGATGCGAGGGTGTCTAGGTTCCATAACGCAAACATCTCTAATGGACTCGCACCAAGTATGTTCGTCCAGTTCAGAAACGGAATACCAAATCCAGAAGAACGTAGAGATATTTATAGAGAAATAGAAGATACATTCAGTGGAGAAGAGAATGCTGGTAGATTCTTCTTGGCTTTTTCTGAGCCAGGTAAAGAACTGCAGGTGACACCAATCGAGAATGCTAACGACGATTACTACTTGACACTCGAACAAAGAATAACGTCACGAATCCTTACTGCACACCGTATTACTTCTCCACTTCTTTTAGGTATTAAAGATGGTGCAGGTTTCTCTAGTAACTCAGACGAGATCATTACATCTTACTCACACTTTATGAATACTGTAGTAAGACCTAAACAATCTAAAATTATTGATACATACGGTTATATTCTAAGTCTTGCAGGTTTTAATGTTAAACTAGAAGTAGAGCCAGTACCAATGATAATCGGAACTGAAGCAGATGATCCTGCTTTACAAGAAGATATAACAAACATAGCAAACGACTAATATGGCAAATACAGCATTACTGGTATCAGAACAAAGAATGAAACAATGGACTCAGTTAGACGACAATGTTCGTATGAATGAGATTACTCCATTTATTATACAGGCACAAGACATTTACATGCAGGCTACTTTAGGTACTAAATTATACAATAGACTTAAAGCAGGTGTAATTGCTGATGATTTAACAGCTGATGAGAAGACATTGCTTAATGACTACATTGGGCCAACTCTAATGCAATATAGCCTGTATTTAATGTTACCAAGCATTAAGTATAAGATAGCTAACCAGGGCATACTGAATGGTACCACAGAAGAGACTTCACCTACTACGTTAGATGAATTACAATATATTAGACAATCAACATTAGATACTGCAGAATTTTACAATAAAAGATTAATCAAATTCTTTTTTGATAATCCAAGTATGTTTGCAGATTATACGAACCCAGGTACTGATGGGATGACACCAGATAAATCTAATCCTTATTTTAGCGGATTAGTAGTACCACACTCAAATTTAAGATATTATGAAGAGAAATACGGAAACTGTTCGGACTGCGGTCCTTCCACGACAATCGTCGGCGACTAAGCAGAATATTAAAAAACTAAAAGTTGCTCTTAAGAAATTAAACAACTCTAACTAAAATTATATTTCTAAGTAGATGGATATAAAATCAGTAACTAAAGACTACGTAGAATGTGCCTCAGGCGGTGCAGTAACAGCTCCTAATAATGGTAGTTGGATTTCTGCATACGCAATTTATTTAGGCGCTACAACCATTGTGAATGGCTCGTGGTTACAAACATTATGTTACCAATTAGGTGTAACACAACCAGTAAATAGCTCATGGGTTATTGCCTTAGCTAATTATTATAGTATAGGTGCACCAGAGAATGGTTCATGGTGGTATGCAATTGCTGATCATGCTTGTAATGGTGGAGCACCAGCTAATCCATGTACTTGGGGAGGTAATCAAAATAACTTTGGTGTAGAAACAAGAGTGTGGTCTTCCACTTCACCTTGTGCAGCACCGCCAGTTCAAGTATTATGGGAAGGCGCCAGTGATAACTGGGAAGCAGAACCAGATAACTGGGAATCAATATAAAATTAAAAAAGAGATAATATGGCTCAATTAACAGGAAATCCAATCCAAAGTTCATACCTTGGATTAATTAAAACAAACGATAACGCTGCTATTGGCGGCTCAAGTAAAGCACTATCAGACGGAGCTGGTAATGCTATTAACATGGAAATTGGTACAGGAGCTATTAAGTTCCCATCAGGTACTGTAGATTTCACAGGTTCAACTGTGCAAGGTTTACCAAGTGGTGGTGGTACAGTTTCTTTTTATGGAACTCCATGGACATTAAGTACACAAGCTGCTGCGGATTTAGTATACGAAACTTTTACGATTCCAGGTGGTACATTTACTACTGGTGATATAATAGAAATTAGTACACTAGAATATAGAGACGGTTTAAATAACTGGGGTTATTCATCATTATGGATTTCAGATACAGCACAAACAGTAGGTCAAGCTCCTGCAGGTGGTGCTAATAACTTCTCATTGGCACAAAAACAATCACCTAGCTCACGTTTGAATGTTTATTACAATAAAAGAATGTTTATTAAATCTAATGGAACTATGTTTATGCCTATTGCAGGTACAAACAACGTAACTGCTGAAAACTCTTCAGATCCAACAGAAACATATAACATTAACTGGGCTAACGATCAGTATTTCTACTACCAATTATGGAATGATTCAACGACTGGTACTTATACTACAAGTGGAACTTTTCTTAGAAAATTAAACTAATACTATGAGCGGATACGTAAAATATATAAACGACGAAGACGGTAACATAATTAGAGTACCGGATGAAGAGAGAAACATCTCTGAGATCGAAAGAATAGAAAAAGAAATAGCTGCATTAGAAGTAGAGCTTGCAGCCTTAAAATTAGAAAACGAATAATATGGCTTCATTACAAAACGAACAAATAGATCAGTCGTATCAAGGGCTGATTAAAACAGCAAATAATACAAGTGCTGCACCATTTCCACCTGTAAAACTACAATACGGAGACGGTACAGAGTTACCTATCTCTATTGGTGATGGTACAGGTATAGGTGTTGGTGACATTGTCACACTTGCATCAGGTACTAGATCAATCAATCTTGACTCAGCGAATTTAGCTTTAACTGGTGTAACATTTGTAGATGCCCTAGCAGGTACTACGAATATATCTAATGGTACGTATGAATTTGGTCTAGGTTTTCCTGGAGCACCAGCAACTAACGTAGACTTTACAAACGCTGCTGAAGTATCAGCTCATCAAATTGATATTAAAGGTGACGGTACTGATGCTGGTAAATTAAAGTTATACTGTGAAGATGCAGGAGGAGCACACAACGTAACACTAGAAGGACCAGCACACGCAGGTGGTCAAACATATACACTAAAATTACCTAACGTACAGTCAGCAGGTACACAAATACTAGAGGCTGATAGTTCAGGTAACTTATCATGGATCGACACACCATCAGGTGGCGGAGGTGCTGAAGCAGCTTACGGCATGTATGGTGGTTCTGGTATGAAAGGTGCAATACAATACAACGGATCAAGTGGTGGTCTGGACTACAAGAGTACAATTGCTACAACAGGCTATAGTACAACAGGTATTAATAATGGCGCTGATTGGGCTTCATACACTATTGCTGGTGTACAACCAGGTGATACAATTAAAGAGATTGAATTCGGTACATCTACAAACAATGTTGCAGGTGATGAAGTACGTGTAGCACTTTACGATGTAGCTGTGAATGCTGACGGTCTACTTTATCTAAACGATAAATTACTTGATGTAGGTACTGTTGATGTATCTACATACGGTGCTCATAATATTACACTAGCTACACCGTTTACAATGCCAAGTGGAAAAGTAAATAGTCAAGTTGCTTTTGTTTTCCAACCTAGTGCAGCTTCAATTGGATTAACACACTGGGTAAATGCAGTATGGAATGGTAATGGCGTAGATCCAGCTGGTCAAACACCTTATAGAGCAATGTCAATATTTGTTAAACCAGGTAATACAGCGGGTCAGGCACTACCTGCATCTATTGGAGATACATCTGTAGCAAATAATGTTGCTTATGGAGCACAAACTAATTCACACGTATACGTGTTATACAGATAAAAATTAAATACAATTATTATGTCAAAATTAACAAAGAATAGAACTAAGTGGATTTCAGACGGTGAAGGTAATTTAACTTTCGTTGAAACTGAAGTAATCACACAAGATATAGATGCTGAGATTGCTGGTAAAGAAGAGCAGTTACTATCTGTATACGAAGAAATAGAAGCACTAAAAGCACTAAAAGATTCAGAGTAAATCTGAAACAAAATTATATAGCGATATATAATAGGTAAGATTAGTTTAATTAATTAATTTTGCCAAATCGTGAATATTGTTTTTAACTTTATATCATGGTTGTTTATTTTATTATTTTATTATATTAGAAGGGTCCTCATTCGAGGGCCCTTCGGCCTTTTATAGGAATCCGACTTTTTTCTGAAACTTAGACGATATATAACATATAACTAAATATAAATAAACATTATGAATACAGAAGAAAGATGGGAACATTTCCACACAACTAAGACTGGAGGACCACATAGAAAGGCCGGTAGAGAACGATACTGGTGGATCTCAGACGAGGGTAACGTAAAGGTAACTAATAACTATAACGAAGATATTAGATGGGTTAGCGTTAGTCTAACAGGCGGTCACGAGGGTAGTAGATATGCTGCCTTAAGTAAAAACGACTTACCAAGCAAATACGTACATAGATTAGTAGCAATGTACTACTGCGACAATCCTTTTAACACTATTGATAGAACTATTAACGTAGATCATGTAGACGGTAATAAGATGAATAATCACTACACGAACCTACAGTGGGTTACATCGAAAGAGAATAACGCAAGATGGAGAGCACGTAGAGCCGCTGGTGAAGAAACACCTACAAGTCAAGAGATAGTAAGAGTATGGACAAGAGCAGAGACAGATGCAATTATTATTAGTCTATATGAATCTGGTCTTAGTACTCCACAAATAAGAGAGAGACTTGGTCTTACACAAGCTAGAGTTTGGCGTCCTGTTAGAGATTATCGTAAAGCTAATGGTCTTGTAGGTAAACGTAGTAAAAGTGAAACAATGGACTCTGAGTCCATATAATAATAAAATAATATAATATGAAACAAACATTTACACAAATTCCAGATAACTGGAATGCACTAGACTTAGAATCTAGATTTATCTTAGCTTATATGTTAAGATACCAAGACAACGGTAAGCAATACTTTGCTAAAATAGAAACCTTTTGTAAAACTAGTGGCATACACCCTAAGACATATCAAAGACGTGTTAAAGCATTAAAAGATGCTGGCGTAATTAAAATAGTTGGTTATATTCAAAATGCAATACCTATCTATAAAGTAGATAAAAATGAAGCTGATTTTGTAGGTGAACATGGATTGGTCAAATCGTCTATGGACAAAACGTCCACTATGACTGGACAGAACGTCCATACTGATAAGACAATATGTCCACCTAGCAAGGACGATATGTCCACCTCGATAGGACAAAGTGTCCAGCATACCATACAAGGTACCAGACAAGTTACCAAAGAAAATACTAAAGAAGAGTACCAACCTGAAAACTCTTCATTTGAATCTTTTAAAAATAATAAAAAGAAGAAGACTGAATACTTAGATGGTACTGATCTTGCGTTATTCGCTAAAACGTTAGATTGATAAATATAATATGGAAATAGAAATTAAAGTACCTGAATGGGTAAACACCGACGATGAAGGCATCTGTATGTTATTTTCGTTCTTACGTAGAATTACAATAGAATACCAGTTAACAGGTAAACCGTTAGATGTATACGGTACTGACATTAGACGTATATGTAATTTTGAAGTTAATAACGTACATGACTACATAATGAACTATGTTGATATTAAATATTGTAAGATAGCTAAATTGTCAAGAGAACATTTTGTATTCTATATGAAAAATATTAAAACAGGTGTAAAGACAGTTACGTTAAAAGAACATTCATCCCATGTAAGATGGGCATACCTAATGGGATGTAGTAACTATAACTTATTAGAAGAAGATAGTGTTAGCTTAAGTAGAGAGCGTAGACCACATTACACACCTATGTATAAAATGGATAGAGAACTGTTTACGTTTACTAGTAGAAGCAGACAATGATAGCCATGAAAAGAAAAGCCTGGAAGATAATAGGAGTTTACTTTAAAGCAGATGAAGATACTCGTCAAGGCTTTCGTGATATTATGTTAGAGAAATACTTAGACGAGAGTATGAATGATGTAGAAGAGGCGTTAGCCTTAATGTCATTTAGATACGAAATCGCATTACGCGAAGAAGCATACGAAGAGTGTGCTATAATGAAAGATATATTTGACTACTTTGAATACGACCCTAAATAACTTTATTACCGATAGCTATGATAAGATACATAAGATGGCTGGAAATATATGTAAGAGCAGAGATAGCAAAGATGATCTATGTCACTATGCTATAGAAAAGTTTATGCTACATGAAAGAGCAGTAGAACTGGTAGAAAAGAAGCAGGCAATGTTATTCTTAAGTGGTATCATGTGGAGAAGCTGGCATAGTACTACATCACCATATCATAAACTATATAGACAATCCGGTAGAGTACATGAGTTATATGATAGTACATACGAAAAACTATGTAAAGAGTGGGCTGATGAAGACTATGATATAGAATGGGATTTAAAGATAGAATCAATACAGGGTATCATGGAAGATATGGAAGCAGATACAATAGAACAGTGGTTTAGAGTTAAACTATTTCAAATGTGGTTAGCAGA
>Ga0181399_1000245_pt1 | contig 20444 bp, 35 predicted proteins | sample 22SPOviralmetaG_FD_130128 | JGI IMG/M metagenome (GOLD analysis project Ga0181399, IMG submission 130128) | Marine viral communities from the oligotrophic San Pedro Time Series (SPOT) site, San Pedro Channel, CA, USA - 22 SPOT_SRF_2011-05-21 | ecosystem: Environmental > Aquatic > Marine > Strait...
ATATACAAGATGAAATAAATCAAGCAGACTTAGTTGTTTCGGTAGGGAGAGGAGCTTTAGAGAGTTTGGGATGCGGCAGAAATGTGATATCTTTAGATTCTAGAACGTATTACACCTCAACCCCTTTAGGTTATGGACTCTTAGATTCAGAGGAGAAAATCAAACAAGCTTTATCTGATAATTTTACAGGCAGAAATGGCGGTCAAACATTTACTACAGAGAAACTAATTGATGAATTCAAAAAATACAGAAAACAATATGGAGTTATGAGCAGGAATTATATCTTAAACAACCATAATATAATTGATGATATCAATAAATATCTATGCTTTTTAGATAAAAAATAATAATATAATCGATAATTTGAATTAATTTTTATATTTATTTTCATAACATATGAATGTTAATCATAACCATGACACACATAATTTATCTTGGATACATATTGGAGGTCATGCAAAATATTTTATTCAAGTATATAGTAATGAAGATATTCTAGATGCTCTTGATTTTTGTGCGTCCAAAAAAATAAAGTATAGATTTATAGGTTCTGGTACCAATATTTATTTTGGTAAATATTTTGACGGAGCTATAATAAAAATGTGCTTAGACGATCAAGATACAAGTAAAATAGATATATTCAAAAAATATAATAATGATTATAGCGACAACTCTGATGAATATTATATCGTTGCCCCAGCATATATTAACTTAATGTCATTCATTGAATATATTGCCAATCATGGCTTTGATCTTTCTAATCTCTATGGAATACCAGGTTCTATTGGTGGAGCAGTAATTAATAATGCTGGAGCATACGGTAGCGAGATTAGCGATTATGTGTCTGAGATTATTTGTTTCAATCAGGAATCTCAATTTACTTTAACACAGCAAGATATGAATTATCAGTATCGCTCGAGTATTTTAAAAAATAACTTTCAAGATATCGCTGTCACAATTTTTTTATGTGTAAAAAAGGGTATTAAAAAAATACAAGACATTAAAGCTAGCATGCAACAAATATACGATATAAGGAAATCTAAATTTCCAACCCACAACAATCTAGGCTCAGTTTTTGAAAGTTATTTCTTAAATGACGGAAAAATTGCCACTGGCGCAATTCTGGATTGTATTGAGTCTAAAAAAATTCATAATAATCAAATAAAAATATGCGACACCCATGCAAATGTTATAACAAATCCTTCTAGAGTTAATAGCATTGAAGCCTTAGATTCAATTTTAGACACAATGCAGAAAGAAGTTTTTAATAGATATGGAATTAAATTAAAACAAGAAATTAGAAAAATATAATGTATGTAATACTAGGAAAAAATGGATACATAGCAGAAGCTATGATACAAGAATTAAAATCGCGCAATTTACCTCATGTTGCTTGGAGTAGAGCTGATGTTGACTATACAAACTTAACAGAATTAAAGTACAATCTTTATATTTTAGGTGATGATTTGCATGTAATAAACTGTGCGGGGTATATTGGTAAACCTAATGTAGATGCTTGTGAATTAGCTAAAGCTGATTGCATAGAAGGAAATGTTCTGCTTCCCGCAATGCTAGCTCAATTATGCAACGAAAACAAATATGATTTTACTCAAATATCGTCTGGCTGTATTTATGGTGGGTATGAAAAAGATTTTACCGAAGATGATGCTCCTAATTTTGATTTTCAAAACGGCAGTTTTTACAGCGGAACAAAAGCTCTTGCGGAAAAAGTTGTACTGCAAAACAATCCAAATAGCTATATTTTTCGACTCCGTATACCGTTTGATGAATACGAGTCTCCTCGAAATTACCTAACTAAGCTTCTATCTTATAATACATTACTAGATGCTGAAAATTCACTATCGCACCGAGGAGACTTTGCAAAATATTCAATTGATTTAATAGAGCAAGGAGTTCCAAAAGGAATTTATAATATCGCAAATAAAGGGAGTATTACCACAAAGCATGTAACTGAGCTTTTTAAACTCCATAAGTTATCAAATAAAGACTTCACTTTCTTCAGCAATCTAGATGCATTTATGTCAGAAATTACAGCACCTAGATCAAATTGTGTATTAGATACGAGTAAAATAGAACAGTATATTAATATAAGAACAGCAGAAGAAGCTTTGATAGACTCAATATTGAACTACACTTACGGATAAATATGATTTATTCAGGTCTTTTACCTAAAGGTTTTCCGTCTTGCCCTATTTGTCCATCTCTTATTTTAGTTGCAGAAACCTCTTGGAGTTCTTTTGAAAGTTCTAGCTGCTCTATATTGTAACCTACACCTCTTCCATAAAATACGTCAGTAATATTAGGTAGCTCTACAACTTTAATTTTATTTCCAAACTCTATACAGGCAGAATGTATCTCCTTCTTTACTTTTTCAAAATCATATGGATTACTTTCGTCTATTCCTGCAACATCTCTAAGAGCAATACAACATTGCCCTGTTCTCTTTATCGCTTCAGATACGAGAGTTTTATGTCCAATGTGAAACGGTTGATAGCGACCTATCAATAGTGCAGTTGGAGCTTGATTGTCCCAAGACTGAGTTTCATTAATTTTATTAATTACTACATCAACCCATTCTTCTGGGGTTCCGTCGATAAGTCTTACATCATAATTCATAGGTTTTTCAAACATTTTATTAGTATCTTCGTAGCGACCTTCTTGGATTCTATCGACCCATATTGTAAAATCTGCATTAAATGCTTCTCTAGTTTCTTGAGTTGGACAAACAAAGTCTGCAATAACATAATTTCCTCCCATTTTCGCCCAATCGCATAGCTTACCCATTCTCTTCGCATGAGAAATTCGATCTTTTGCCGAAAACCCCAATTCGGAATAAATATCCTGTCTTACGGCATCAGCGTTAAACCACGCGGCTTTTAATTTAGCAACAAGCTTTTCAGCTAGTGTCGTTTTGCCTGAACCAGGCAATCCCATAATGAGTATTTTTCTCTTCATACATATGTTATACACGATTGTTTTTAGTTTTTCAGTTAATATGTGTAATAAATTATGTGCGATTCCTTGTGCTGCTATTCTTAACTTGTAGTTGCGCTTCTCAGCGCGAATTAAAACCCTCTGATACAGTTTTGCATGATAGTGACCGCAATTGGTTAAAAACCTATGCATATGAACTCGATCAAGCGAGAAAACATAATGATTATGAAGCATACCATTTTTTTTGGCCAGAGTATTTAAAAGAGCTTAACAAAAAGTATAATAAGTAGTGTATTATTACTTAATATGGATGTAAAAATTTTTTTTATAAACGGCAAAGATTCGCAACGTTGGGCTAAGTTTCAAAAAGCTTCTTCCTCAGCTTCGGAAGAAATAACTTCATTAATAGAAAAAGTCAACTTTGCATATAGTGACGATTACGAAAGTTTAGCTCGAGAGTTTAATCTTTCTATCAACCCTCAAAGCTTGCACTACAAACTATTGTTTGCTCAATTTCCTGATTTAGTAGGTCAATATATTACCCATTTCGCAATTTATCAAAAAATTATTGAAGATGATTTAAGCGGTGCATTTATTGTGGAAGATAGCGTTTGCTATTCTGATTTGTTAACTTTCTTCGAAGCGAATCCAGATATCAATCAAAAAGTTGATATATCCAATCTCTCTTCTAGTGGTATTACTAGCTTAAAATCTTACTTTATTACTAATTTTGGAGCCAGAAATATTATCGATGCTTTGCAAAATGTTTATTGGTTACAAAATGTTGAACGACCAATGCCGTCATGGTATGATGATAGCAACAAGGATCTTGATTCTTCCGACCTTTTCTTAAAGTCAGATTCAACAATATGGAAACAAGATAACTCAATTTCAGCTCCATTAGGCTGGCTACTCGAAAAAGCTTTGCATATAGGTGTCCTTAAAGGTGAAACTTTTGGCTTCGTTAATAATATTGACCGCCTTAAAAATGAATATGATTACAATAAGTCAACATATCCAGATTTCTGGAAGATGGAAGAAGAAGATATCCTCGAGTTTATAGAAAGTCCTCAATTCACATACTCTAGAAAAAAAATTCTGCCAAAGAAAAATAATTTAGATTATATATATTATATCAATCTAGATCAAGATTTTGAAAAATCGTATAACACTAAAATTCAGCTATCAACCATTGATATACCTCATGAACGTTTCCCTGCCGTAAAACCTACCCTGAAAGATATTCAGCCTGACGGACAATATTATTCATTTTTTAAACGCAATAAATTTTTAGAATCTAGATCTTATTTTGAAGAAAAATTTGACTGGATGGATCAAGAAAAATACCAGCTTGGAACACTCGGTTGTTATTTATCTCATTATACTCTTTTGCAAAAAATATATGAAGACAATAGTCATCTAGAACATGTTGCCATATTAGAAGACGATGTTAAAATTAATGACTCAAATATTCCAACGATTGAGCAAACTATCGATTCAGCTCCAAAAGATTGGGATATCATTAGGAGCACGTGGAGCAGCACACTACACCTTAGTCCAATTAATTATTGTCACCCTCTCTCCTCTTTTTATCAACCAGAAATGGCTAAGCGTTTTCTTCCGAGAATCATGGCTATTAAATATGACTGCAGAGCATGCTGTCCTGTCATGAATACCTTTTATGGAGGCACGCATTTTCAAATCATTAAAGTAAAGTCAATTCCAAAAATATTAGAATATCTAGACTCAGATGTACTGCTACCTATTGATGGATTATATACTACTCATGTAATCAATGTGTACCAAAAGAAAATGGGTATAGATTTTGGCATACTTAAAGGTAGCGGTATACAGCAAAAAAAATGAATCAAGTCTTTGCAAATAAATATGTCTCATCACAACAATGCGGTTTAGATTTAACTCTGATTAAATCTGGAAAAGCTATTAAAAAAGATGATATTTTATTATTCTGCACTCTCAGGAACGAAGCTATAAGAGTTCCATTTTTTTTAGAGTATTATCGAAATCTAGGAATAAATCATTTCTTTTTTGTAGACAACGGGTCAACCGATAATTTCTCCGAAATTATTGCCGATCAACAAGATGTCACAGTTTACCACACAAACTCAAGCTATAAAGAATCTGCATTCGGCATGTATTGGTTAAATTTTTTATTATGGAAACATGGAATAAACCATTGGTGCTTTACATGTGATCCAGATGAGTTTTTTGTTTTTCCAAATATCGAAAGGGAAGATATACTGTCTTTAACGAAATATTTAGAAAGTAAAGGTAAATATGCGTTTTCTACGGTCTTAATTGATATGTATGGTCAAGAAGATTTAGCTTATGAATTAGGTCGAGACCCTCTTGAATTTTGCGGTTATTTTGATAAATCTGGATATAGATTCAATCCTTCTTCGTCCACCGAAGGTTTATGGATTCAGGGTGGGGTCAGAGAAAGGTTATTCTGTCCAGACGAACCAGAAAAATCTCCAGCATTAAACAAAATTCCCTTAGTCTACTGGAAGCGTAATTATTTATATGCATCATCTACACATGATTTGCTTCCTAAAAAATTAAACCACTCCTCGTTTTCTCTCAAAACTGGAGCCTTGCTTCACTTCAAGTTTCTTTCTACATTCAAGGAAAAAGTGAAGGAGGAAATGGTTAGAGGTGAACATTATAATGACTCAGGGGAATACAAACACTATAATGACAGTCTAGATTCATTATCTTTTTATAATGATCGATTAAGTGTAAACTACATAAATAGCCAGCAACTCGTTGATTTAAATTTAATTAAAAATGAAAAATTTTGAAAAAATATATATTATATTATCCTCACAAAGATCTGGAAGTAGTTTTTTGGTTAGAAGTATGGCTAATCTTAATGCCAACTATATCTGTCTAGGCGAAGCTTTTATAAATATAAACGGCCATAAAAAACATTTGTATCCACACCCATCAATACCTCATCATGGTTCATTTAAAAATAATTTAAATAAAAAAAACTTAGGCATCGAAAGCATGATAACAGAACATGTACCAGACACAAAAGCTTTAGTTTTTAAAGTTTTTAATCAACATATTGCCAACAACAATTTAAGCTTATTGACTAACATTTCTTTGCCAAAAAAATTCATTATACTGAAGAGATCTTTAAAAGATTCATATAAATCTTTATGCAGGGCATATCAGACTGGTGACTGGACTACCAACAGAAACTTAAATTCAAACGCTGTTAAACTTCAAAACTTTCAACCTAAATCCCCCCCGACTTTCGATCAATATTCTCAAAATATAAACAACTGGTTCCATAAGTGCGAAAAGCATCTTAACCAAGAAAAAGAAGATGTTACATTTGTTTCTTTTGACGACTTAATATCGAAAGACTTTAATTTTGAATCTCTTCTTTGAACTTCATTATGATATCTCATAAACATAAATTTATTTTTGTACACATACCTAAATGTGCAGGATGCTCCCTAAAAGAACACTTAAAAGAAAATTGCGGCAACGAACTTATAAACTCAGATCACCACTCTTTAGATGCAATATTTAGAACTTTTGGCCCGCAAGTTAAAGATTATTATAAATTTACTTTCGTCAGAAACCCGTGGGATCGCATCGTAAGCTTGTATTCTTTTTGGTTAAATCAAACTCCAAATAGCGTTTTTTATCAATGGGACTTCGAGCAGGTTGATTTCATTAAAAACAACAACTTATCATTCAGTGACTTTGTGAAGCTTATCCCCTTGAATAATTCAGTTTTTCATGAAAAGCCTCATTTACTTTCATATATTGGGTATTTCATTAAGTCTCCTTCCTCGCTCGACTTTATAGGTAGGATAGAGAATTTTCAGGAAGATTTGGTTAAAATTTTTGGTCAAATCGGCATTAAAATGCAACAAGACCGCTGGAGCAATAAAAGTAAGCATAAGCACTACAGTGAATATTACAATAATGAAACTCGTGATATTATTGCGAAACAATACTCAAAAGATATTGAATACTTTGGATATGAATTTAACCAACATTAATCTAAAATATTAAAAGATATTATGAAACATAAAATTTATTTAAGAATGCCGAGATGTGCATCATCCTCATTGGCGAAATTATGCATCGATAATGGTATTCAGTGCTTCGGGGGCTTAGATATGGGCTTTTGGGGAGAAGATTATCCCTCAAAGAACAAGACTTCTGATTACTTATACCGCTGTGTATCAGATTATGTTGGTGAAAAATTCTATCAAAATAGCTTTACTTTTTCTAGTGTCAGAAACCCTTATTCTAGAGCAGTTTCTACATACAAACATGAATCTTGGTCATCAGCAAAAAACTTTAAAGATTTCTGCCTCGCAATTAAAGAAAATCAATACCCTTCACCATATGCAGAGTGGCACAGCACAAGCTTATCAAAACATCTTTTTGATGAAGATGCCCCCAAAATTGACTTTGTTGTAAAAATGGAAAACATTCAACAGGATGTTGATGTTCTTTGTGATAAAATTGGAATCCCTAAAACTATAATACCTCATGAAAATCAAAGTAGCCACAAACATTACATCGAATATTACGATGAGGAAACTAAAGAAATTATTTCTAAAAAATATGCAAAAGATATTGAGCATTTTGGCTATAAATTTGGAGAATAATAAATGAATTTTACCATTAATTTAAATACAAATGGTAATCACGGACATCAAATAAAAGATTGGATTGGAAGCTATACAATCGGTTTATTATTAGGATTAAAATATCATCATACATATTCTAAATATTTAAACTTTTTTTTACCAAAGGGTTATTTTGAAAATGCAGCTTCTGATTTACGAAAAGATAATTGCATTAACATACAAGGCCCGTTATGGGACGGCATTCGCAACTATAATGAATTTCAAACGCAATTTAAAGATGTCGAAATAAACGAGAGCCACACATATATATTTGAAACCGCCTTGAGAGTTCATCCATTTCAAACAATTGACTGGTTTCAAAAAAATTATATAAATCAAAACATATTTGAGATAGTATGCAATGATGCAACAAATGCTTTTTACTTTAATAAAGAAAAAAAGCAAACAGATTGCAACATACTTAATGTGTGTATACATGTCAATTTACACAAGAATAATGGCTCGTCTTCGAATGCACCTCGGTTTCAATTTCCAGTAGAATATTATTTAAATATTGTTAAACAATTAGAGGTAACGAATGAAAAAGAGTTAAGCTTCCACATTTATGCAGAAAAAACAAATTCGCATATTGTCAGAAAAGCATTTTCGGACAAAAAATTTAAATTACACATTGGGCCAAACAGAAATTTCTGTAAAAGAACACAGAATTTCAACAAAATACACTCAATATTTAAAGATTTTGTAGACGCAGACATTTTAGTTTGCTCAAATAGTAGCTTCTCAGTTATTGCGAGTTATTTCAGAGCATTGGATGCAAACAAAATTACAGTATATCATCCGCATGATCATTTAGGTAATTTAGGTGATTACAAAAATTTTATAGCAACAGATATAACAGGGTCTTTTAAAATATGATTTTGGAGAAAGAGCATGCAATCAAATCTTATAAAATTTTTATCAAAATTTAAAGATGATAAAATCAAATATGTAGCTAATCCAGGCAATGCGGGTGATAGCCTTATTGCTAATGGAGCATTAGCTCTTTTGAGGAAGCTAAACATAGACTTTAAAATTTGCAATATTCGTAATGTATTTCATGGAGATATTATTTTTTACGGTGGTGGAGGTAATCTTGTAAAACCTTATGATAATTTAAGAAATTTTTTATTGGAAAATCATCAAAATAATAAGATCATCATTTTGCCTCATACAATTCATGATTGCAGTGATTTACTAAATTCATTAGGTAATAATGTTTACATTTTTGCAAGAGAAGAAACTTCTTACGAGTATATAAAATGCAACATGAACAACTTAGAAAATACCTTCTTGTCTGACGATATGGCTTTTCATATTGAGGGTATAGATTTTTATAAACAACAAAATCATATAGGAGAATGTAATGCATTTAGACTCGATTTAGAAAAGACTGATATTAAAATTCCTAAGGGAAATAAAGATATTTCGCATGATTTCATGTTCAAGCAAAATACTTTTAATGAAGATCATATCAATATTTCAACAGATAACATGTTTTCTTATTTATGTAAGTTTGAAACAATAAACACCAACAGACTTCATGTTGCAATCGCTGGCTCTCTACTAAATAGAAAAGTCAATTTATATCCTAACTCTTATTTTAAAAATAAAGCTGTTTTTGATTTTTCCATTAAAAATAAATTTCCTAATACTAGTTTTATCAAATAAATAACATTTTCGTGTAACTTACCATAATGATTGACTTTATATATTATATAAACCTAAAAAAACGCGAGACTAAAAAGCTATTTATGGAGCACCAGCTTTCAAATATTGGCATCCCATACAGTAGATTTGAAGCTATTAGGCCAACAGAAGAGTCAATCAAAAAAAGAGGAGAGCACTACTCTTTTTACAAAAGAAATAGATTTGACAAGGCTAAGGTCTGTATGGGCGAATCATACGTTCCAAGCAATTACCACTATGGCACTTTAGGTTGCTATTTATCGCATTATTTATTATTAAAAGAAATTGCCAAATCTTCGTTTTCTAACGTTTTAGTGCTTGAAGACGACTGCGATCTATCTAATGGTAAAGCTTTAACTGAGATTCAAAATGCTTTTTATGATTATTTAATTCCAGACGATTGGGATATAGTTCGAAGCACATGGTCAAGTAAAGAAGAATTAAATAAAATAAATTACTGCCACCCACTTTCAAGAAAATTCAAAAAATCTCATACCTGCAATTTACTCTCAGAAGTAAATTATAAATATTCAAACAATAAATCTCAAAACCCTATCGTTCATTCTCTTTACGGAGGAACTCACTTTCAATTAATTAATCAGCAAAGTGCGCAAAAAATAATCGACTACCTTGATTCTGATATCATATTGCCGATAGACGCCATGTACACTACGGATGCAGTTAATGTTTACCATGCAAAGTTTGAGGCTAGATCCGTAAATATGGGCTCAGATATACATTCCGAATCACAATCTTCTTGACTTTAAGGTTCTTTTGTTGTATCATAGTGATCTATGATTATCAAAAAAGAGTTAAAAAATGCAACCTTTGAGTATGATGAAGAAAAAAAAGTCTTCACCCTTTATGATCATGAAGGATTTAACGGAACTATAGAGCTAAATAAAGTTTACGCTTTTGCGTTTATGCGTTTTGTTGTCCGTATGGCTCAAAGAAATTGGCTACGATCAAAAAAAGTAGTTGACAAAAACACTGAAGATATGATAGAATCAGAAAACCTCGATCATCCTGATCAAATAAAAATGTTTGAAGAATAAATTATGAATCAATTAGAAATAGTATTAGCAAGTGATTATGAAGAATTTTACTACGAGGACACAGATGAACCTGTCCCCGAAGGAGAGCCCGTCGGTGTCGATTGGAGACACCATGATATTGTAGATTTTTATTTATTTGATAATATTTATCACGAATTTAAATATGAAGAAGTCTAACGAGCCAAAATTATTCGAATATAGAATCAAATATAACATTGGATCTTCTCATGCCGAAATGGATAATTATCATTATTATAATGCCTTTACCGCTGAAGAAGCTTTAGATTTCCATTTACAAATGGTTGAAAAGCATAATTTAAAAATGCAAACTTTGAGCATTGAAAAATACAACCCTTATGGTGATAGATGGGAAGATGAGAGCGAAATTATGAATCATCAACAGACTTAACTACATAATCTCCAATATGTTTTGTTAGTTTCTTTATCTCTTTCAACATTTCGCTTTTTTTCTTTTTGCTTTTTAGTTTCTTACATTGCTCATACAAATCTAATATATAGTCATGAGTAATTTTTTGCTTTACAACTCCTTTTTTCATACACATAATATATACACATAAAAATCATGAACAATAAAGAACGACTTTGCTGGATGCTATCCCTAATACTTGTTGCATTTTTTGCTAACAGTAAGATAGACTATATTCAAAATCTCGAAACACTAAACCAAACTAGCCAAATAAGTAATCAGTTAAAGTCTGACCAAATACTAGAGCTAACAAACCAAATAAACAACAATCAAATTACAAGATACCAAGAAGGTTTTGAGGCGGGTAAAACACAAGCAATGATTGCATCTATGAACCATAAGTCTTTATATAATTATAGTGATGGTTACCACGCGGCATTAAAACAAATAAATGCGAATGAGTTAATGCCAAATAAAGAGATTACAAAAAAAGAATGAAAATTAATTCAGATCAAATAATTTACTCCGAACATGATGAAGATGAGTGTTTTGAATATAAAGATGGCAGAGGCCGAGTGCCCGAAGGAATCGCAATAGGCTTTCTAGAAATAACCCCCGTAATGAAGCAAGAAACTTTATATTTATTTAATGATATTAAATATAGTGAATATGACCATAATTATTGGAGTAATTATGAATTAGAAAATGATATAGAAAGAGTGGTGATTCCATGATTAGTTTTAATAGAGGTTATAGTCCTGATGACGAAAACAAAGAATTGACAAAAAAACTACAAAAAATGCTTGACAAAGCTTTAGAGCAGGAGATGGATGACATTGCAGACTTGAGCATTGAAAATTTGCAATATGATGACGATGATGATGACTTAATCGAGCTTTCTACATTGATAGATCTTGTTTATGAAAAACTTTTTGTCAAGAATCACAACAAGATTACAATTACTATCACTAAAAATCCAAATAATAGCTTAGATTTAAATATTGATGACATCAAATAAGCAAAAACAATTCAAGCAATGCTTAATAAACATAACTCCAAGCTTGCTTAATTTTTGTAAATCTAGAATATTTAATTATTCTGATGCTCAAGATGTCTGTCAACAAGTAGTTAAAATTTTGCTTGAAAAATCGAATGAGTTTGACCCAAATAAAAACTTTGACGGATGGGCTATGAGAATCTGCAGTTTTCAAATTAAAAAATATTTAACTAATAAAAAAAGAAACCGAGAAGATTGTTGGGCTGGAAATAATGACCTCCTAGACCCCCACCCCTGCCCTTTAGAGAATATTAAAATCAAAGAAGAATCAACTGAATTAAAAAATCAAATCAATTTTTTAAAAAAAAATATTCACCCACAAGAGAAAAAAGTATTTATTTATTTATTAAATGGAAAATCAAAACGGCAAGTCAGTAAATTAATGGGTATTACTTCAAATAATTTCAATGCAATCTACTTTCGCCTCATTCGTCATTGCAAGAAATTAATTAAAAATAAAAATTAAATAATAAGTTATGCATAAGCATCACATCGTACCAAAACACATGGGAGGTTCAGACGATCCCGATAACCTTATTACTTTATCAGTAAAAGAACACGCTATAGCTCATGCTAAACTTTATTTGAAATATGGGAATGAAAAAGATTACTTAGCTTATAAAGGATTAAGAAAGCAAATAGGTAAAGATCAAATATTTATAGAAACCTCAAAAATAGGAGGTTTAAATAACAAAAATAAACCAAAAACTAAAGCTCATCGAGCAAATATTAGCGAATCAAACAAAGGTCAAGCAAGCCATTGGCAAAAAGGAGATATTAAAAAAAAGAAAGAAAATTTAAGTAAATCTATGAAAAAGAATACAAACTCAAAAAATCATAATTCACCCGAATATAGAAAAAAGCAGAGCGAAGCTATGAAGATAGCATGGGAAAAGAGGAAAGAGCGTGAAAAATGAATTGACATGGTGTAAATAATATGTAATACTATGAGCTTTATTAATCTAAAATTACAAAAAATGAATACTGAATATATAAAGCTAACTGATCTATGGAATGACGGACAATACCTTGAGGTAGGCAATATCATTAATAATGAACAATGGAATCCTACTGAAGTTGCCAAATTCTGCGCATATTTCACCAAATATCTTGGAGTTAATCAGCTTAATGTTTTGCATAAATTTCTAGCATGAACTTCACCAAAAAAGATTGTGAACTAGTCTTTGACACTTTTGACTTTTACAATAATATTGTATATGAAGCAGAAGAACATCATTTTGGCTTGATAGAAAATGTTCACACTTTTTTGGAAGATTATGACAACCCCACTCAAGTTAGAAAAACTTATTATAAGAAAAAACTAAATCAGTCTTTCTCAAACTTACTTTCGATATATTCAAAACAAAACGATTGTATTGGCGATATGATTAAATGCCATAAAAAGAACAAAAACTTTCTTATTGATAAAGAAATTGATTATAAATCTTTATTAAATTTAAAAAATGTAACCGCCACATTAGTGGAAGCTCTAGTTGTCCATAGAAAACAAATAAATAAACTTTTGAGTTGACAATAGCTTTTAAAACTCAAAGCGAGATGCCTTTGATATGTACATTTCAGTAATGATGTTTATCCAATTGAGCTAATAATTGTCTTGACAAGCTAAATTTTCTTCTTTATAGTATTTGTTATGAATACAAAACGAGGAAGACCTAAAGGCTATAGTCCATATACAGAAATTAGTTACGAAGAGCTTGCAGATTGGGTAGGGCGCAAAACAAAAGTGCCTGTATCCAAAAAGTGGCTTCAATCACTAATGGGAACAGAATCTGAAGAAGTTGATGATTTTGTTGTTGACTCTGCTCCACAAGAAGATTATAGTGAAGATATTAAACCTAAAATTGAATACACACTAACACAATTATAATTATGAATAAATATTTTCCCGATCTTATTGGACAAAACGCAGTCAAGAAAAAGCTATCTTTTTATATAGATGCTTTTCACAAGACCTCACAAGCCCCCTTCCTTCTTATGGCAGGAGCAAAAGGTTTAGGCAAGACTGAGTTTGCTAAAGCATTCGCAAAAAATCTACATAATGCCGATGGTGAGAAGCGCGCCTTTTTAGAGATCAATTGTTCGACCATTAAGAACAATCAGCAGTTTTTCGAGCAAATCTTTTTGCCTGTGATTGCCGATAATGAAATCACTGTTTTATTTGACGAATGCCATGCCTTACCCCAAGATTTAACTATGGCATTCTTGACCATCTTTAATGCTGAATCTAATGCTCGCAAGACATTTATTTGGGATGAAATGAGCTTTACCTTCAATTTCAAGCAACAAACATTTATTTTTGCGACTACTGAAACTGATCGCATTTTTCCACCACTTAAAGATAGGTTTACTACTATTGATTTTGAGCCTTACACTCCCGAAGAATTAAGTCGAATCGTTGAAGTGTGCTTGCCCGAAATTACTTTTACTGATGAAGCATTATCTAAAGTAGCTACAACTATTAGAGGTAATGCTAGAAGTGCAGTAAAGCGCTCTAAAGAGATTATGCTTTATTGTGGTAAAAGCGAAACAGACACTTTCGCATCGAAAGATTTCGAGAGTCTCTGTGACGAAATTGGCATTTTGCCTTATGGTTTGACATATACGGAGAAACAAATCCTTCAAGCCTTACATCATTGCGGTTCAGCGACATTAACAGGACTCGCGGCAAAAATTGGTTTAAGCAAAAGTGCATTGCAAAGAGATCATGAGCTTTATTTATTAAATAAAAACCTTATTGAAATTGATGGTAAACGCAAGATTACTTGTGAAGGCTTAGATGTATGCAAGCAGTTATTTTAATCAATCTTAAAGCAAAGCTATATTGAATTCAATATCTACCGATCCATTATTTCCATTTGAGCTAACTGCATTAAATATGATGTCAGTTTTAGGAAGCAACTTATTTGGAAATGTAAATTCTTTTGTCACTTCGTGAGATGTTCCTGCGGATGTTATTGACTTAACTCTAAATACCTTTCCAAATTCTCGTGTTTTCATATGAATAGTATAACCTATCTCAGAAGAGCTTTGTGAATTATGGGCGGTTGTTTGGTATTTTGTTAAATAACCTGTGGAATCCGCAGGTATTGTATATATTGACATTAAAGTTTGATTGTTTCCTTTTAGTATTTTTGCATATACACTAGAAGGCACTCCTACTTGACTAATCTCTATATCACCTTCTAAATCTGTTGATCCGTTATTATAAGCTCGAAACACTCTTGTCCACTTAAAAGGCATTGGGACTTGAACAAAAGTGCTTCCATTTAAATTTCCGCTCCAAGATTGCAGATTAAAATTTTCATCTAAACCTTCTATTACAATCTCCTGCAAATCATTGCTCGATGTAGAAACCATTTGAATGGAAGTTGATGTGTCGGGAGGAAGCAAGTATTCACTTGATCCATCCCAAATTGTTTCGGGGGAAGTGATTGAAACTGATTGACCGACATCAGGATTGCTTCCAAATTTATTAATAAAAGATTTAGCATTATTTAAAATATAATCTAAAGTTATGCTAGACTCTTGCTGGGGAATCCATTGGCTATTAGGTTCATCCCACACATAATTGAAATTCACATTAGTATTTCTTTCGTGAGCAAAAGGATGGGTATCACTATAAACTTGATTAGCCATAAATATATATACACTTTTATCTTGACATTATTACTTTTTTTCTTATAATATTAGACATTGAATGCTATTAAAAAATTTACCATTGATTTATCAGAGGAAGATAAATTGAGATATTATACTAACGAGTGGGTAATGTTATGGGTAAAGGCTCATTACCCCGAAGTATTTGATACAGCTAGACAATTTGCAAAAGAGTATTTAGATAAAGAGGATGAAAATTAATATAATATTAGCTTGCTTGTGTCTTTGTGGTTGCTATTCTGTGCAAAAAAAAGAATCAAGAGAAAAACCCTTGCCCCATTTACCAAAACACTTTTTATTGCCAACTAATCCACCTAAATATAATGTGCAAATAAACCCTGTGCCTTTCCCTTTTAACCTAACAGGTTCTTATGTTGTGTGGGTAAACAACGAAAAAGTAAATTTAAATAAAACACAATTAAATTCTTTAGTTACAAAATTAAATCTATCAACAACAAAACCTAAAGATACCGCAGAAATTCATAACGGAGAAGGTTGGCTAAACCCCTTTGGTTCTTCAGAATCGAGGCTATCATTCCCTCAATAATAGTGTAACATTATGAATGAGCGACAAACAACTCTTATTCCAAATATCGAATCAGCAAAAACAAATCGCTGAACTATATGTATTAATAGATACATTGCAGACTAACTTACGAAGCGCGGTCGGATATTTATCAGACGAAGATAAAGAAAAAATCACCAATGTCCAAAGCTACAAATGGTGTACAAATTGGGAACAAGGAGATGAAAAAAATGTGTAAAATATTATGTGGAACACAAACATCTCTTAGTCAATGCTACTTTTGAGCAAACTCCGTTTATTGATACCGACTTTACAGAGTCTTGGATTAGAAATTTAGTTGATATTATTGATATGGAGATTCTGCACGAACCCATAGCAGTAAAATGTGATGAAAAAGATAACGAAGGAATTAGTGCTTTTTGTCTTATAACAACAAGTCATATAGCATTACATTCTTGGGAAAAAAAAGAACCCAATTTAGTTCAATTGGATGTATATAGTTGCAAACAATTCGATCAGCATTTAATTGAAAATGAATTAAAAAAGTTTTCCCCGATCAGAATTGGCTCTCATTTTCTTGATCGAGGATTAAGATGTACAAGAGGTTGGCGATTATTTGACGAAGGTATGGCGTGAAAATTTATTTCAAGCATTATTCGGGCGCGATTACAGAGTATGATTATTTATTTTTTGATTGCATGGCTAAAGTAAGCTCGCATGAAGAGGATAAAGCCCTAAATGAAGGTTGGTTGCCCGATGACTATGCAGATCCTAAAAAGTTATCTAATCACCAAGAAGATAAATCCGATTGGTATCAAGCCAGACAAACTAGAATTGATTTAAATATATTCCAAGAAGACAGAAGAACTCGTAAAGCTAGAAAAAAATGCAAAGAAATAACAACAAAAACTTTCAAAGCCAATAAAGTTGATATAAGTATATTGAATAATATATTCGACAAATATACCAAATACAGAGGGTTTAAGGGTTGGGAGCTAGAACCTTTAATTAAAAGAGAAGCATATAAAAAATATTTTATTATTTATTATTTAAACGATAAACCCATTGCATTTACTTTCTTGCGGGATGTTGGCTCAAATAGTATTTTCTCCACACAATTTGCATGGGACTACGAAAACCCTAAATTGTATCTCGGCAAATACGCCAACCTTGCAGAAATTGATTATTGCATTAGCAGAAAAAAAGATTATATGTATTTAGGTTTTGGTTATCAAAAAGCTTGCATATATAAATCAGATTATCAAGGGTTTGAATTTTGGAATGGTGATGTATGGTCTAATGATGTAGAGCAATATAAATTTTTATGCGAAAGGGATTCTAAATTAAAATATTTACATGAATTAGAAAAATGTAAAGAAGAAGATGATAATAATATATTTAAATAATGATTGAAGATTATATAGATTATATATCATTAAAAAGAAAAGAATTGGGCGGTCATGCAATTTGTCCTTTTGCTAAAAGCTTTTTAAATAAAGTCGAAATAATAGAGTCAAAAGACTTTTGGAAGGACGCAATTCAATGTATTGAAAATAAAGAGCATCCTATGTTATATTTAATATATGGCGACAAAGATCAATACGATATAGAGTGGCTTGAATGGTTTTGTTTTAATCACAAAAAATATGCCGAAGATAAAGATTTATGGTTAATATGGGATCACCCCAATCAAATAAATAAAATAAACAACATAGAAACAAACAATAAAGAGTATGCTATATTAATGATACAAGGTTTAAGTGATCTAAATGAATACTCAAAACGATTACATAAAACAAATTATTATGAATTTTGGGATAAAGATTATTATAATAAAATAGTAAAAAGTAGACAATGAAAAAACTTTGGTTAATTTGGGCGCGAACATTAGATCATCGAGTAGGCAGAACTGATGACGATCAGCCCGATATACCAATTCTATCTTTAAAAGATGCTCAATTTAGTTTAATCTTACGAACAATTATAGTCGTTTTAAATATGGTGACTTGTTTATTTATAATCGCAAATATAATTAAAAATTGGTAATGAATGAAAAAGACTTACCCGATAATATTACCCCTAACCCTCATTCTCTTCCCTATGCTAGTAATTTGGGCGCTCCTGTTATTAAGCCCAACCATTCCTTGGGAAGCTGGAAAAACAATGCCGTACATCGAGCCAATCAACATTACAATCAAAGATTTGAAAAATTAAAAAAAGAATTTGAAGATTTGGCTGAAGACTTTAAATGGAACGAAATAATATTTAACGCCGATTTTAAATTTAAACCCGTTATCGGTAAAGTTTATTATTTATACAAGAAAGATAATAATAGTTTTTACTTGACTTTATTCGCACCGCATGAGAAAATTGGTGGAAATGAAGGTTATCAAGGTCAATTTAGATTAAATTACGACAATAGATGGGAAATAGTTGAATTATCTTGATTTAAATATATAATATAGCTACATGAAAGATAGAAACGCAGAATCAATTCGCCCTTGGGGTTACTATGACATACTACTAGACTCTGACTATTGCAAAGTTAAAAAGTTAGTTATTAAACCCAAAGAACAAACTAGCTACCAATACCATCATCATCGTGAAGAAAGTTGGACTATCGTTCAAGGATTCGCAAATATTGTTTTAAATGGTGTTTCAATGGAGCGCATTCAAGGTCAAAGCATTAATATACCACTCAATGCAAAACATCGCATTCATAACCCTAGCACTACTGAAGATTTGGTATTAATTGAAGTTCAAACAGGCACATATTTCGGTGAAGATGACATAGTAAGAATTGAAGACTCATACGATAGAGATTTAGATCACGATCATTCAATCAATGTGTGGAAACCAAAATGGGAATGGCGAGAAGACGAAATATAAGTGTAATACATAGAGTGTAGGCTAATTTTAGATTGCATTGTAATGTTTTTTGCTTTTTGGTATTACTTACTAATTGAACCAATCATAAGGTTATTCAGAGGTTACTAAAAAGCTTGACATACACTCTTTTAACTGCTAAAGTATTTGTATGACTCAAATATTAGGCTTAACTTGTATCAGCGAACAGCTCAAAGAAAAAGATAAAACGAAATATTCTTTTCGCAAGATGACTCGCAAACGCTTCAATGACTTGTGTAATACAGAAGGTAAAGATGAAGCTCTTAGCCAACTATCTGAAAGAATTTTGCACAATGTTATTGTTACTCAATATATTATCAATCATTGTCATACCTCAAATATTAGGCATTATCGTCTTAGTTCTGCTCTTTTTCCTCTCCTTACCGATCAAAGCTTGGACATTTCTCTTGAAAATTTGCCACACAAAGCTAGAATCCAACAAGAACTCAAGCTCATCGGACTAATTGCTGAAAAATTTAATATTTCCATAGGTTCTCATCCCGATCAGTTCAATGTTCTCGCCTCTCCCGATAGAGCAAAAGTTGATCGAACAATCAATGAACTTAACTTTCAAGCAAGTGTTCTTGATATGATTGGATTACCGCAAGATCATACTGCACCAATGAATATTCATATTAATTATTCACCAAAAGAAGATGAAACATTGGAAATCGTTGCTACTAGATTTTTTCGCAATCTCTCTATGTGCGATAAAGGTGTTTACAATCGACTAACTATCGAGAACGAAGACAAAGGCTTTTTTAATGTAGATAATTGCATTAAATTTAGCGAGTATTTATTTAATACATTCAGTGCAAATATTCCTGTTTGCTACGATAACTTGCATGATTTTTGCAACCCATCAGAAGATCGTAGTATTTCATTTCAAGCAGAGCGATGTGCATATACATGGGTAAACCAAGGGAGTGGTGACAACAATTTTCTCGCCCCTGTCTTTCATTGGTCAGAAGGCACTCCCGAAAAACCTCGCGCTCATGCAGATTATTTTGCTCTCGGTCATATTCCACCAATGATTGCTATTGAACCAAATAAGCAAGTAAAGTGGGAATGCGAAGTAAAACAAAAAGATAAAGCAATCAAACTTTTACAAGAACAAATGACATGAAAAAGAATTTAAATAAGCTAGAAGTTGGCGATCATATCAAAGAAAGAGCCTTAAAAATAAAAAGGCGAGTTGGTCAAATAGTGACTATTCTTGATGATAGCAAAACAAATCCAACGCTTGAATGTATCTTAGTTCACCCTAGAACTCTTTTACCAATAGAAAATCTTTTTGGTCAGCATAAAATATTTAAAATTAAAAGAGATAATACTAAATATTATGTTCCCCGCCACAAACTTTTCGAGAAGAAATCTTTTGAGATAGGTAATTATGTATCTTACAGAGGTAAAGCTCGATTAAAATATGGAAGAATTATTTGTTATTTAAATCAAGAAGAAGGATTATATC
>Ga0181399_1000247_pt1 | contig 20397 bp, 23 predicted proteins | sample 22SPOviralmetaG_FD_130128 | JGI IMG/M metagenome (GOLD analysis project Ga0181399, IMG submission 130128) | Marine viral communities from the oligotrophic San Pedro Time Series (SPOT) site, San Pedro Channel, CA, USA - 22 SPOT_SRF_2011-05-21 | ecosystem: Environmental > Aquatic > Marine > Strait...
ACAAAATTTGAATCATTCGTTAGATCACTTGTGTTTGTTGGTATAGTTGGTGTTCCTGAGAGGTCTGAGTAGGCTCCAGAAGTTGCAACAGTTGCTAGGGTTGGTGTTCCTGAGAGGTCCGAGTAGGCTCCAGAAGTTGCAACAGTTGCTAGGGTTGGTGTTCCAGAAAGGTCCGAGTAGGCTCCGGTTGTTGCAACAGTTGCTAGGGATGGTGTGCCACTGAGGTCCGAATAGGCCCCCGAAGTTGCCACAGTTGCTAGGGACGTAGAGGTTACAAAATTTGAATCATTCGTTAGATCACTTGTGTTTGTTGGTATAGTTGGTGTTCCTGAGAGGTCTGAGTAGGCTCCAGAAGTCGCTACGGTTGCGAGGGTTGGTGTTCCTGAGAGGTCCGAGTAGGCTCCAGAAGTTGCAACAGTTGCGAGGGATGCTGTGGTAGCATAAGTATTTGCGGCGTCTGCTATAGATAGTTTAGTTGCTATAGAAGTTGTAACTGTCCCAGCGAAATTTGCATCGTTATCAAGTGCACTAGCCAATTCGTTGAGTGTGTCCAGTGCGGCTGGGGCAGAACCAACTACATTACTTATCTCTGAAGTAACATATGAAGTTGTTGCAAAATTTGAATCATTCGTTAGATCACTTGTGTTTGTTGGGATTGTAGGGGTACCGCTGAGGTCCGAATAGGCTCCGGTTGTTGCTACGGTTGCGAGGGTTGGAGTCCCAGAAAGGTCCGAATAGGCTCCGGTTGTTGCGACAGTTGCTAAGGATGTAGAGGCTACAAAATTCGAATCATTTGTTAGATCACTTGTGTTTGTTGGGATTGTAGGGGCGCCACTGAGGTCCGAATAGGCTCCGGTTGTTGCGACAGTTGCTAAACTTGGTGAAGCTGGTATATTAATCAGATCACTGTAGGCTCCTGTAAATGCAACGGTTGAAAATGATGGTTTATTACTGATATCTAAATAAGACCCAGTTAATGCGACAGTTGCTAAGTTAGAAAGTGTTCCACCATCACCCGAAAAAGTCCCTGCTGTCACTACACCAGTCGTTGTAAATCCTCCCGCTGATAGAGTATTTAAAGAAAGGTCGGCCGAAATTATTTCATTATCGAGGGTGTGCATTAGGATATTGCTCGAGTACGGGGACGTAATATTCCTTATAGCACCCAAGTAGGTCGCATTTACATTAGAGGTTGTTATTGAATTATTTGAATTGGTTATGACAATTGCACCCACTGGGGTCTGGATTTGATTTCCAACCGAGATCGAACCCGAAGTAACCAAACTCATACCAGTATTGGTAAATTGAACTGTATTGGATGTTACATTACCTCGGTTAACGACATCCGATAGAGTATCTGAACTTGGTCCACCACCCCCACCCCCACCACTTAGTACGATACCGTTAACATCAAAAAAGGCATTTGCGAGGATGTCATTATCACAAATTAGATTGGCATTAGAAACTGTGATATTTGATGAATCTGAAGTAATAGTTGGGTTACTCATCTATTACTTAGATTGTTTATTTATTTTTTTAAGTTTTTAATCTATGGGGTGCTATTTAGGTGAATACAATACGGGTCACAAATACATTTGTTGTTGTGATTCTGTCTGTCACAGTCGCGTTGGCTGATACAGCGAGGTCAGATTCAATTGTTGCGTTACCGGTTGTTGTGAGGGTACCTTGAACCTTTACTGGAAGAGAACCAGTTGTGGATACCGCCGTGGTATCTGTCGCTGTATCCGTTGTGTAACCAAGCTTGAACTCAGTTGCGGAAACGTCGTAGAACATAGCTACATTACCAGTTTCTCCAGAAGAACGAGTGAAAATCAAACCGGTATCGGTTGTGTTTGTCACATTAGAACCGAATTCGGCAATGGGATCTTCCACTTTAAGATTTACTGTATCTACGGCCGTAACTGAACCAGTTACGTTGAGATCACCGGATACACTGAGTGATCCTGCAACTGTGGCCCCACCATCAACCTGTAGAGCTACCGCGTTAGTATCGGTTACTGTAAGCTTACCTCCTACAGTGGCAGCTGAAGTAACATCAAGACCCGTACCGGAGGACTTGGAAAGGGTGAGGGTGTCTGAAATATCAGCGGTTGAGTTGACATCAAGAGCACCATTAAAGGTTGATCCAGCAGTTACCGTGAGGCCTGTGCCAGAACCCTTAGAAAGGGAGAGGGTGTCTGAGATATCTGCAGCCGCATTGACATCAAGAGCACCCCCGAAAGTTGCTCCGGCAGTTACCGTGAGGCCTGTACCAGAACCCTTAGAGAGGGTGAGGGTGTCTGAAATGTCTGCGGCCGCATTGACATCAAGAGCACCCCCGAAGGTTGCTCCAGCAGTTACTGAGAGACCCGTACCGGAAGCCTTAGAAAGGGTGAGGGTGTCTGAGATGTCGGCAGTCGCATTGACGTCAACAGCACCCCCGAAGGTTGACCCAGCAGTTACTGAGAGGCCCGTACCGGAAGCCTTAGAAAGGGTGAGGGTGTCTGAAATGTCCGCAGCTGCGTTGAGGTCGAGATCGCCACCCATGGTGGTGGCTCCAGTGAGGGTTGTTGCTCCACCAACAGTCATATCAGCAGTTACTGATAGACCCGTACCGGACGCCTTGGAAAGAGTGAGGGTGTCTGAGATGTCTGCAGCCGCGTTGACATCGAGAGCACCCCCGAAGGTTGCTCCAGCAGTTACGGAGAGACCTGTACCTGAAGCCTTGGAAAGGGTGAGGGTGTCTGAAATGTCTGCGGTCGAGTTGACATCGAGAGCACCCCCGAAAGTTGATCCAGCAGTTACCGTGAGACCTGTACCGGAAGCCTTGGAAAGGGTGAGGGTGTCTGAGATATCCGCAGCAGCGTTGAGGTCGAGATCACCACTGAGGGTAGTGGCTCCGGTAACCGCAAGTGTGCCCTGGCCTACAATGGGACCGGCTACAGTTAGGGTGTCAGTGCCGGAATTGAAAGTTAATCCAGCATCACCGACAAGACCACCGGAGCTGTTGAAAATAACCTGAGTGTCGGAAGAAGCCGCGGAGAAATCAATCGTGTCGGCCTGAAGCTTACCTCTTACACGGAGAGTAACGTCGTTGGTTTCATCAACGAATACCTTTGTACCCACATCCAAGGTATGGATCGCGGTTGTATTTGCGATAGCAACATTACCAGCTGTTATAAGAGCCTTCGTGGAGTCAACGATGTTTAGGTTCGCATCGTTGATAAATACATTAGTGGCATCACCGGTGATGTTAGCCATAGGAGAGTTTTAATGTAGTTCAAGAAAATATTTTGAAAGTATAGTACGTATTTCCATTTATGTTTTCCAAAACAAAAAATACCTTTTCACCCGTTGTTACAGTAACAGCTGAACCCTTTTCGTTAATTACATTAGAGGTTGTGTTTGATAGGGTGATTGTACCTGTGACCTCCAAGATTCCATGAATCCTACTGTTAGTTCTTTGATTCTGTATTATGAAATTGTTGAGGGTGTCCCCGTTGCTAGTTTCCCCACTAACCGTTGTTCTACCGAAAAGACAATTATTACAATCAATAGTTATGGTACCCCCCGAATAGCTTGAAGTAACCCCGACCGACCCGACAAAAAGTTCCGAATCGTTGAAATTTATTGTTTCGACTGTCAACCTATCAGTTGTAGTATTACCGGTTATAGTTGTTGTTGTATTTGAGTTATCCACAACGAGGGTATTACCAACTTCGACCCTCTGAGGGGTCTTGAATATCTTTAAAAGATTTCCTCCCAATTTAACTGTATTGGTTGGTTTGGTCGCTACAATAAGATCCTCGGCGACTGTTAAGTTACTTGTGGTTTCGAGGGTACCGTGGACCTTTATGGGTAATTCTTTAGTTGTGTCAGGAGCTTTTGTCTCCGCGTTGACATATGAAAATGATAGAATATCAGAGTCTGATAGGGTCACTCCAACGTTACTTGTATCATTTTCAACAACCAAACCTACATTAGAATCTCCAGATTCCTTTTTAACGTTGATTTTACCTGTAATATTTAGTTTACCCAAAATCCCTGTCAGTTTAGAAGTTTTGTTGTGGGTTATATTGGGTGTACCCGTCACTCTACCAGCTTCAGAAAATAAAACACTACTTGAGGGTTCTTCCGAAAGTGTAAGGTTTGCAGAAGTTAGATTGGACATGGTGACGGGGCGTAAACTGCTTGATCCCTCTGCGAGAATCTCATCCAGTGAGAAATTTTCGATTTTTGAACCACCTACCTCGATAGTTCTGACAACTATTTCAGAAGTACCTAAATCTAACTGCCTAGGCATTTAATTTATATATAGATTTTAACTCATATAGAGGACTCCACCTAATCCATTTTGGATTCGTAATATGTTGTAATTTACTGCATATACATTACGGGTTATTGGTTGTTCGCTTATTATCTTTGCATTAGAAACCCTACTAAAGTTTAATGTACCTGTAGGTTGTAACTTTCCTGTATCCAAACAAAAGGGGTAAATAAATTGGTTTGTTATGTTACCACTCGCGAAGGACGTTGAATAATATGAAGTTACGCTGGTGAAGTGGGGTGCTGAAGTTTTTGGTTCACTTAAATCGATACCATTTATTTCAATTTTAATTTTATTGGTGTAGGATGCCAATGAATTTTGTTGTCCTGTTACAGCATTACTACTTGTTATAAACTTTACTGGACTTGTAAAATTTAATTCCTGAACCTTGGTGTTGGAAGGAACATTTTTTTGGACTTGGTATATTAACAAATCCAATTTGTTTTTGGCAAAATAATCTCTTTCATCCCTATCTATGTAGACAAAGTTTGAATATACCTTCATAGTGTATGTTTCTGCTTGGGGACCCCAATAGATTCTTAATTCTGTGTCATGGAATTCAAGTGACATCAATGGAATACAAGACTGCCAATTTTCACAAAAGAAAAAACGGAGGGGGTAGAAATCCGTATCGGTACCAAAACCTCCGTTAATTGACGAACCCGCCGACTTACTAAATGTCTGTGCCAAAACATCTGTGGCCAGTTCCTGTGAAAACTCAGCAGTTTGGGTATCTATAACCTGACCCCCAATTAACAGTTCAATTTTATCTATGTAGTCAGACCAAGGATTTGCTTCTGAACCAATTGAAACAACTCTACCGTTATTTTCTGCGACTATGTAGGTGTAGGATAGTAGATCCCCCAATCTCTCAAATCTTACACTGGACATTCCATTATTTCTTATATTTCCACTTATAACCTGATTGTGAATAACCTGTGAAAAATTTGAGTGGGTTTTGTAGGCACTCCTAAAAAATGAAACTTGTGGTTCACCAGTTAAATGAACGTCTTGAGCTCCTATTGCCAGTAATTGAGCTAAACCACTTGACATTCTTGTTATTAGATTGAGACATTAAAATTCGTGTGTTAGCGACACTTAAGACGGTTGTACCACTATAGTAACAATGGCTAACTTCGTGGCTTTCGACACTGAGACTACCGGCCTTCCTAGGGGTAACAAAGACCCTATGAAGGTTATTAACTATGAATCGTGTAGACTGCTATCATTTGGAGTCGTCGAGTACCGAGAGGGGGTTGAAGTCTCGTGCCTAGAGATGATAGTTAAACCCGATGGATTTAAGGTTGAAGCAACTGAAATCCATGGTATCACAGAAGAAAAGGCTCTCACGGAGGGGTACGACTTTGATATAGTCTACAACTCCATTAAAAATATTTTTGACGGTGTAGACTTTGTTGTCGGACATAATATCAAGTTTGATATCAATTGTCTGAACTCAGAGTGCTACAGGAGGGGCTACGAGCCCCTAAACCCCACTACAATTTGCTCACAAGAAATGTGTAGGAGAGTCCTTTTCAAAAACTATCGATTGGGAAGTGTCTACAAGTTACTATTCGGTGAAGACCTTAAAAACTGGCACTCGGCCATACCAGACTCCCGAGCAAGTGCCGAAGTCTACATGAAACTCAAGGACTTTGAGAAGGCTGAATTACCGTCGATAGCACCCAAAAGAATTACCATCAAAGTTTCCGATATAGGGAAGATTATCGGAAGGTTCTACAAATATGGTGCCGATTCGGAAGTTTTGGATAACATGCTATCGAAACACTTTCCTATCAAGTTTCAAGAGTACAACCGGGAGTTCCAACAGAGGAAAATAATAAATAGGTCTCCCGAAACACAAGAGATTGTAGAACAAGTTATGGAAACCGAAACTAATACCTCTGACGATGTGAACACCCTGTTTGAATCTTTCAAACAAACCCTCTCAACCATCAATGGATTTTCTCATAACGAAAAAAGAGAAATAAATGAATATGTCAGGAAGATCCTTAGCACTCGTCACGGAGACAAAAATGAACCCGTGACAGCTGAAAAGTTGGGTGACCTCCAGACCGATGAAAAGTTTTATGAAGAAAAAATAATAAACATTTCCGGAACCCGTTATGTCCTATGTGGAAGGATTGACGGCTTCGCGGTAGATTCCGAGGGTAAGAAGACTCTCTACGAAATCAAAAATCGTACAAAAAATCTTTTCAACGAACTCAGGGACTATGAAAAGGCCCAGGTTAACTGCTACCTCAATATGACTAAGTTGTCCCACGGGAAGTTGGTCGAAATGTTTAATAACTCAATCAAATCCTATGACGTCGCAGTGGATACAGAGGATTATAAGTCATACTTTCATATCCTCGAAAGGTTTTGCAGGGCCTTCCACTTCACTGCCAGCATTTAAAAAAAGTTTTGTTTATAAAAATTCTGTGTCAAATATAACTAAGTGTAAAGGTCATATACTTAATGAACTCTGAAGGTGTAGAAGTTATCCCAGGCCCAAAACTCCTAAATGATTGTAAACCCCTCCATAGTATATTAACTACGGCTCCAGAGTTTATAGATCATGATGGGCCTCTAACCCTTGGTGGTTTTGGAGCGTTGGGTATACCATCAAGCTTTCACCACCCGGATATTAGATTTATGAGAACCCTCATATACGATTTAGTAAAACCACAACTCAATAGGGGCACCCACAAGAACCTAGAAATATTATTTGATAGGGTATCGGTAAGAAGGCCCAACACAACAGTAGGTAAAGAATCTTGGCACAGGGATATCTGTCCTAATGCCAAGGAGGGTGATATAATACTGGGTGGGTGGATAAATCTTGATCCAACTGGAACACCCCCACAATACTTCTCGTGCTCCCCGGGAACTCAGAATGACAATGAAAAGAACAGTGGTTTTGTAAAAGAAAAAGAACCCTCGGTCAAAAAAGTTTATGAAATCCCCCCGGGACATATTATTCTTTTTCATCAAAACATTTTGCACGAAATAAAACCCCAAAAAATAAAAACTTTTTCCTATAGACTTTACTTGGGTTGGAGGCTTACAGACCATGACTCACCACTTTTCGACAATCTAAATACCATAAATAATCAAAGTTTACCACAGTTACCAAGTGGTCAGTTACCTCCTATGTATGCCAAACTACACTGGGTTAATCACAAACACATGATAGAGGAAATCTCCAAAAGAATTAAAAATGTATACAAAGACCCCCATAATGGAATGGTCTTTAGGGAAATTCATTTTCTTTTGGAAAAGTTTTCAAATTATTCTGAAAAAGAAAAAAGTATTTTCTTTCCTCAACCTTTTTAAAAACTTTTTTCATTCAAAAAATATGTTTTAATAATTACCAAGATAAGTCTGCCAGACTTGTATAGAAGTATGGAGGCTCTCCCCGATGACATCCAATGGCTCATTTGGAAAACCTTCTACAGTACCCATGTGTTGCCAACAGTAGTCTCCGGAAGGGAATTCCTGTGGGAAAACCCAAGTGATAGCCTTATGAACCTTTGTGCCGATAAGGGTTGTATTCAACAAGGACACCATGAACTTTGTGAAATGATAGAAGATCACAACCTTTGGGTCTACTATGATTGCACTGTTAACAAGTGTCCTAACTGTCAGGCCTATGGATTTCCATGCGATAATTTAGCAGCCTATGGATTTGAGAATGGTAAGATAGCCGGCCAGTGGCATGCAAACTTTTTTTAAAATGGAGGGTTTCAAAAAAATATGTCCAGACCAGACCGAAGAAAATGTTGGAGGATTGGTATAGAAGCATGATGTACGCCCGGTGCCCCGCGATCTCGAGGGAACAGTATGAACACATCAATCTAGCTTCGATGGGTTACGAAAAGGATCTAGAACTTGGGTATCCCTATATGACGACAACCAACAATAACATCCTTCCAGTTCTAACCAGACACAATGCCCTCGGTGTGTCTGATTGGAAACTCCTATTGGCCGAGTGTGGCTTAAATTTTTAAAAACATCGGTCCCCAAAAAACGTGTCCTAACCACACCCAAGACACTTCTGGATGATTGTTATAGTATGCAGACTCTCACGGAACAGTGCCTCTTCACCATGGCCTGCAAAAACCAGAGGGTTGACACAGAAAGCCTTGAGTGGACTGTGATAATGAACCAAGTGATGCTATTTGATGCCAAGAGGACTGCTGCCTACGATGAGATTTATAAGTTGGATAGTGACGTTCAACTTATCAACTCCGAGGAAAGGAAGTTCGAGGATCCCCTAGTCTGGTTGGGTGAAATGATAACAATCTGTAATCGAATCCTGACAAAGCTATATACAACAGATTCGATAGAGCTCTCCATAACCCACGAATGGTTCAGGTACTACAGTAATTTGTGTGACCTGATTGTGTATCCACTGCATATGACTAAAAACCACTTGTCCGAGGCGGCTAAGGTCAGGGACACTTATAAGTACTGGGATATGGTGAAGGAGCCCGAGTTCAACACCATATATCCACTGGAACATGAACTCTGTGACGATTTCTCGGAAATGCGGAGGATTCATACCAACCTCATCAAAGAAAAGTTTTTGGGTGACGACTTTGTGGAAAGGTTTCTAAAAAGTAAAAAGGAATTCTCTCAGCGACGGACAGACATTTATACAAAGATAGACCGTTTGGAAGCCAATATAGGAATCTACACCAAGATTATAGATTGGTCTGTGGCCCAAACTGTTTATCACAATATCTAAAGAAAAGAAACAAAACTAAATAAATGATTGTTGACTGTTTTACCTTTTACAATGAATTGGGAATTTTAAAAAAACGTCTTAGGTATCTTAGTGCCAAAGTAGACAAGTTTGTTCTAGTTGAGTCGACTGTCACCCATAAGGGTAACCCCAAGAAACTATACTATAAAGATAACCGCGATGAATTTACCGAGTGGAATGATAAAATCGAATATGTATTGGTCAGTGATAACCCGACCGTCGAAGACCCTTGGTCCCGAGAAAATCACCAGAGGAATTGTATTCAGAGGGGGTTGGATAGGTTGGGGTTACGCAGTGATGACATAGTCATGATATCTGACGTGGATGAGATCCCCGATTTGAGATTTGTTGGGAATATACCTATAGGTCATGAAACAGTGACAGCTCATATGTATGCATTTGAATATAGTTTTGACTTCATGCAGACACGTGAACCATGGTTCGGGACAGTGATGACGAGGTATGGTAAGATGCAAAACCCACAACACTACAGGGACAAGCGTTGGTATTTTCCATTCTGTCAAAATGCCGGGTGGCATCTATCATCATTCGGAGATGCAGATTTTGTTTACAATAAGATTACAAATTTTGCTCATTGTAATGATGAAAATAACAAAGAATTTTCCATTGACAAGTGCAAAGAGTATGTAAAAAATGGACTTAATAGTGATGGAACTATACAAAATACAAAAACACCAAAAGAAATACTAGATATAATTCCTAATGTTATCAAGAATTGATTTTATTTTTGTAATAGCCTTTTGTTCATTAACCTTCCACCAACTTTTATAAAAAACTTTTTCCAGATAGGGTGGAATATCTCCAGTGATTTGAACTTCATCGGCATCCAGTTCAAACCACTTCGACCTTATAAGTTTTTTCAAGTCTTTAAAAACACCTTGATTGTGACTTATTATGGGTTTATTGAAATAGTTGGCCTCTAATATTGGCATACCAACACCTTCTCCGTGTGTAAATGACACAAAAATATCACAACTATTATATAGATCTGATAGATCTTTTATGTCGTATTTGTCAGTAACAATTTCTATGTTATTACCAACATTAAGACCATCCATCTTATCGGTTTTTATTGTGAGTTTGTGATTTGTATCTTTCAAAACTTCTGAAAAAACTTTTATAAGAGATTTTATATTTTTTCTTTCTTCGTTTTTTCCTACAAATAGAAAAACTAAATTTTCATAGTCTACTATTTTTTTAATATATTTTGGTTTTTTATTTATTAAATCACTTGAGTAATAGTTTAATGCTTCGCAATTTACTCCATGACTACATAGTATTTCACTTTGAAATCTGAATGGAACTATAACTTTATCAAAGTGTTTCATCGCTGTGATGATATCTGGATGAACATCCGAAGTCTCAAACATGGTAAATAAATAAACATTTTTTATGTTTTGACTCTTAATTTTAAGGACAAAATCTTTCCAATGTGGAAATGTTTCCATTATTTCTGATAAAGTGACTATATCATAGTTGTAATCATTTTTTATACCAAGATCTTGTGTTAAAAAAAATCTTCCGATTATTTGTCCAAAGTTTTTATTCATTTTTAGTTATAGGACTGTTATTTTTAAATAAATTTTTAATATAATCATCTTCGTTGTAAACCCAAATTTTATGACAACCAACTGGTATACCATTATATGGACTATTGTCAACTGAGAATTCTTTACATTCTTCAATTTCTGGTTTTGTAATATCTGATAAAACAAAATACATATCCTCTGGTTCACCTTGGAATGGTTTTGTAGATGTTAGGTAAAACATGGCCGACACATTCCTCAATGAAAATCCACCATTTAGCATGTGATATACTTGGTCTGATTTTAATATTTCAAATTCTCCTTCTTTTCTCTTACAATTTCCACATTTACAATTATTTCCACAAATATTTAGGACCTGATTATTTCTAACTACATATTTGTGTCCACATGATCCACCCACATAATCATATTTAAAAAACTTTTCGGGTATTGGTCTAAAAATATATGAATCCCACTGGTTTATTAACACATATTCATGCTCTTCGAAAAGTTTCCAAAATGATGATCTAGTAAATAATAAATTATACATTTTTATACTGGATTCATCTTTAGAAATTTGCAAATAATTAACACCTTCCCAACCCTTGGTTACGTCTATAATCTTATCACGATTCACTTGACTAAATGCTATAGTCAATGAGGCATCCGTACCACCATAAACATTACATATATTATATAGATTGTATGGTATTATTTCGAGGTCCCTACATTCTATATATAAAAGACATAGTTTACCATTTTCATTCCATTTAGTATTTTTTGGTTTTGGTGTTTTTTTGACAATATCTATGTATTCTTCTACTTCCATTAAAGTTTTAATGTATTCATCTTTTAAGTATGACCAAAAGAATTATAGTGGTTATGGATAAAGTTAGGAGAACGTTTATAAATAATTATGGTGAACTTCCGCAATTTATAAATCAGGCCGATGGAGATCCGTGGGACGTCATAGTACCCGGATATCCCAAGTTACCCCCGGGTGTTCCCTACGACCTCAAGGAGATTATTGGGATCTACAGACTACCCAATGGAAATCATAAACTTATTGTAGATATTTATACAGATGTTCTAAAAAAGTCTGACAGGGTTAAACCAGAAGTGAATAAGTTTATTAGGATGTACGAAAAACATACAAACTTAAAAGGTAGGTTAGAATATTTTTAATATGAGTTATTATTTATCTTTATATGATATTACTCCGTTTCCGGGTTTTGGGAATATTTTAATGATTTTTTCAGAATACTATATGATATGTAGAATGAATAACATCAAACCTATTGTATATACAAATACACCTGAAAAGATTGTTGGTATAAAAAAGAATCTTTTTACATTTGTCGATGTTAAACCAGAAGGTATAGAATATAAATACCATGTTTCTTTATCAGTTTTGACTTTTCATAGAATTATAGCAAATATGAGAATTATATTGGATGTCCCAGAAGTTGAACTACCAGATGGAGTGATTGCTGGATATTCATTTAGATTTTCTGATAAAAAATATGATGAAGATTTTACTTTTATGAATGAAAAATGTATAGATAGTATGAAACAAACTTTTAACAAATTTGGAAGGGTTTTTGTATGTTCTAATAACAATGAGTTTATAAAAAAATTAAAAGAAGAATTTGGTGATGATAAAATATTTTCTGTTAATGATTTAACAGAAAATAAAAGATTTGATAATAATCAACTTATTCAGTGGTCTTTACTAAGTAAGTGTAATTTTGTTTTTCACTTTGTAAAGACAGTTGGTTCACATGAAAAGGAGATTACAAGCACATTTGCACCAACAGCTGGTTTTTATGGTGGTTCAAACATATATGGAATTGATAATAATGGTGATATTTTTTACGAAAAAGGTTATTATTGGTGAATGAACCATTATATACTTTTAGCATGTTTTAGAAACTTCATCGTACACAATAGAAAACTTTTCAAAATTTATATTTTTTTCTTTCAGAATGTTTTCAAGTTTTTCAAATAAATATTTTTTATCTGAAACCATTTTTTCAAAACTTAGAAATAGTGTATTTATATTATACTTTGTCATATAATATAGGTACTCTGATATTATGTTGTGATAATACACTTTTTGTGTTGCAAAGTCATTCGCGTGCCACAAACCTCCCGGTGTTGCTCCAAGTCTTTCCCGTGACTTGGCTGCTTCATCATAATCTCGAATAGGTATTATAATTAATTGTAACTTAACATTAGTGTTTTCTACAATCGATTTTATATTATTTATAAATACTGGATTTTTCAAGACTCTGTGGCTACTGTTTATAGATAGTTCCATGCCAGAGTTGCAGTTTTTAAATATATGTTTTTTATAACTTTCTCGTGTAAACCCCGTGTCAAATTCTAGAAACGAAAAAAGTTTTATCAGGAAGGTTGTTCCGGATCTACCTGTTCCTGTTATTAATATTTTTTCCATTTATATAAACCATTCTTTTTTTGTACCACCATCGTACGCAAAGGCATATCCATTTTCGATTAACCAGTTGTTAATGTCCAATTCGTGCAGTAGGACCTTAACAAGCAACCTTCCATATTTGTCAAACTCTCCACATTCAACTTTTACAAACTTTCCCAAGATCTTTTTCCGGAGTTCATCACGGACCAGATAGCCATGTTCCTTTTCCTTGGCATTCTTGGTCCTCAGTTCGGGTGTATCAACTCCTGTCAGTCTACAGTTCCAAATATAGTAAGTGTCGGCCAGTGGGAAGGACACCTTAATTGTGTCACCATCATAAACACTAACGACCTTTGCATCCTTAGTCTGACCCTCGAATGAAAACTCTTTGGCACTGTCCCAATCCATATTTTATTGTAGGGTGTCTATAATGTTTAATGCCGTTCAGATAGTTTGGGGTTCTAGGGATCTGAGGGGGTACATTTTGAATTTTTTGAAAACAAAGTACTACGAAAATATTGTGAGGGCCTACAAAAATTTTTGGAGACTAAAATAAAGACTTTCTTCCCTATAGTAGTAAATGAATACTCTGCTAACAAACGGATTATGTGTAATCCCAGGCCCAAGTGGTTTGGTAGAATGTGATCCCCTGAAGAGTTTTATTGATGAAAATAAACCCCGGGAGGTAGATCACGGATTTCATGTGTTGGTTGATAACACCCTATCCCACCCTAACGTTAGGTTCATCAAGAAGTACGTTCATAATTATATTTTTCCGTTAATGAGAGAACTCCACCCCACCAAAAACATAGAACTTGTTGTTGATAAAATATGTGTTGGTAATACCGGAGGGTGTCACTATGATGTACCACTGAATGACGACACAATCTATGAGGGGTGGATAAACTTGGATAAGTCTGGAAGTCCCCCACAGAAACTAAACTATTTCCCACCGAAAAAGACTGTGAATCGTCAGGGTGCTATTCCAGTTACTCATAAAACTATAGAAGTTCCGGCTGGTAATATTGTTCTTTACAATCTAAATGAGATTGTACCCCTCGACATAGGTGACAATGTTACGGATAACACCTACAAACTTCTTTTGATTTGGAGGATTACAGATAGCACCAAACCCATATTCGAAGAGTTATCGGAAGAAATCCCACCAATCTACACGAATATTCATGTCATAGACCACAAAAAGATTTTCAAGGACAGCTTTGATAAGTACAAACAAATTTGTATGGGATATTTTTACAAGTTTGTATTATTTATTTCCTGGCTTAATAATATATAATGAAATTGCCATTCACAAACAGTATTGAGGGGTTTATAGAAAAATATGGAATTGTTTTTACGATGATAGTTATGTATCAGGGTCTGTTTGGTGGTCTCGCCATGAAGAACGAACCAAAGATCCTAAGTACCCTAAAGGATAATGTATTGTTTAAATTTTTCACTCTTTTTTCAATTGGTTTCACGGCTACTAAGGATGTTGAAACTACGTTAATGGGTCTTTTTATGTTCATTATATTGATCCATATTCTCAGATCCAAGAAGGAAAGAAAAAAGGTAACCCTCTCAAACTTTATATAATTTTTCTATAAGTTTTGCAAAAAAGTTTTTGAGGACTGTTAAACAGTTTTCATATCGGGGTTTTAACTCTATGTATACGTTATCAGGTGATATTACCCTAACCTTACCAAACCTGTAGGGGTACTTTTCAATTTTAAATTTTTTCTTTATGTGACATGGTCTACAATATAGTCCATGTAATGTGGTACAACCACATAATTTACATTGTCTCCACATTATATTATAAACCCTAATAATATAATGTGGGGTGTTCAACAAATTTTTACCCAGGGAACTCTATGTGATATGGTCGAGGGTACCAAGACCCTCGGTATACCAATTCTAAAGTGTCGCTACAATGACCACGGCGTCGAACAGGCCATTTCGGATCCCTTTTTTACTACCATATTCCTGTGGTACAGGAGTGATGGAGCTATATTCAGGGAGGGTATGACAGATAAGTCCATAGAATTTGAGTATACCGAAACCTATGAATATGCCAAGTACCTTCTCACAAAGTTTAACGGTACCTCCAAGAAGTTCTATCTGGGTCACTGGGAAGGTGACTGGTACCTTCTCCCCGGTATGAATGCCCATCAGGACGCTGACCCAACCAGAATTAATGGAATGATTCAGTGGTTAAATGTTCGTCAGAGAGCCATTTCACAGGCTCGTAGGGACATAGAGTCTACTGTTAGGGTCTATCATTATACAGAAATGAATAGAACCTTCGACGCCTATTCACAGGGTATGAAGAGATTGGTTAATACTGTATTGCCTTTGGTGGAGGTTGATTTTGTTAGTGTATCTTCCTATGATATTCAGGAAAGGTCTAGTAATGTCATAGAGGATGTCCTAACCTACATAGAGAGGAATGCAAACTTTTCCGAGGGGTATCCAATCGACGAAGGGCGGAGGGTTTTCATAGGAGAATTTGGATTACCCGCGGTAAGATATGACTATGATGAAGAAAAACACTGTCAAGAAAATATTAAGGTTTTCGAAAAGTATGAGGAGTTGGGAGTACCCTTTATCCTCTATTGGAATTTCTACAACAACGAGTACACCCCTAGTGGCGCACCCAGAGGTTTCTGGGTTGTTGATAATATGGGTAAGCCAGTAAAGTTATTTTATGAATTACAGAAAAGAGCGTTGACAAGTATGTAGCCATAAAAAATCTTATGAAATCCCCGAAGAGGTGTGTGATATAGTCCCTGATTACATAGATCCTTCCTACAGTTGAAACATTTCCATAGAGCCGGAGGAGTTCTGTTTCGGAACAATCCCTCGCCCTCTGGATGAATAATTCTATACTCTTTGTACTAAGTTTTGTCGCTATCCTTAGTACAGAGGAACCGGGTAATATCCCAATGTCCAGTACTATCCCATAGGCCAGTATGTATGTCAAACTGTAAAGATTATCCCTGTGGAGTCCGAGGGTCCTATACCTTTTGAGGGTTGTTAGGGGATTTTCCAGTAGGTTCAAAAAAACTTTCATAAAGTATGTGGGTACAAATAAGTTTATTGTGTTGTAGGCAAATGGAAACCAATATTGAATAAACTTTGTTATCCAAAATGTACACACAAAAACCCCAGAAAAGTATTTTACAAATTTAACATGACCAACATCAGTGATTAGAAGTAGATAATAATCACTAAAGTAAAACAGTGTGAGTCCAACCAATAAAAAAATATTTTTTATCATTTGTGAAATAATGATTTTTATTCTTAATATATAAGTAAATAATGTCTGCGGCAGGAAGTCCAAGATCTTCTGGTTCGGCTCGTAGTAGTCCCGGAAATTCTGCGGGTAATATGGGAGTAGCTCCACAATTTCATAGTGCCATAATACCCTATCGACCCCAAAGGGGACTTGTACGTGAAGTACGTACAAGACTTCACACTGAACCAATGCGACGAACTTTACGTTCGGGTACTCGTAGTTTAGATAGTTTGAAACAAGAGTTACCCCGGAATATTATAATGTTAGGTAGTAACAAAAATAGTTCTAATACGGGTTTTGCTTTGAGAGATTATAAGGGGAGGTTGTGGTACTACAACCCAGACAACCAAGAACTTAATCCATTATTTGATGTAACTGTAGAGGCTTCAGAGGAAAATTCTGCTACAACCAGCGAAGTTGATCCCATGAAATTTGGAATTTTAAAAATTATCTCGAATATGATTGACGAAAATACAATGAATAAAATAAGAAATCCCTATCTTCCAACTCCCCGCGACAGATCGAGGGCGTCTAGAGATATTAGACAGACACTTCAAAAATTAAGCTATGACCCTAAGTTTTTCAAAAAAATCGATACATTGGTAGACAGAATAAGTCAAACTGCCCTAGATTATGACACATTTAAAGAAAGATTTGAGAAGATTGAGAAGAATGCTAATGTAAATGATGCAACAAGGGTACAAGCATATGCAAATGCCCGGGGTAAGCACACTATATTTGTTAAAGCAAAGTCTGATTTGAAAAACTTTTTAAATACTAAGTCACGAAATATTGAAAATGCGAATGCCAATCTTAAGAATCTTTTACCCGAAATTCCAGAACCATCCACTGACTTAAACAGTTCCGATCAACGATTTACGAATAGGGTACAGGAATGGATTATTAACTTTTTACAGAAAGTGGGTGTAGTACCCGTTATTAAGAAGAACCTAAAAAGAAAACGTACCGAATCACCAAACGGACTTTTAACCACTGGTATGGCAGCAAGGGGTGTGGGTATGATCGGACCCCAGCGTAATATTGGTAGATTCTCGCGAGAACAAGCGAAAAGAAGAAAAGAAACCATACAGGCACGGCGAAATAGGCAACAGACCGTACAGCCTATTATTCAATTGGGACAATAGGACCATAATCTTTCCTACCGAAATTATAAAAAAATGATGGTGTGATAATTGACCAATCGGTTTTGGGTGGGAGTATGCCCACACCTGTTAGGATGCATCCAACCAAAGCACTACAAAAAAATCTATTCTTTTTTTGAGGATTCGGATCTTTTTGTATGGCCGCCTCGATCCAGTCGAGGAGACACAAATCATAGGTTTTATTTTGGACCTTGAGGTACACTTCGAAAAGTTTGTCGTGATCCATTCCAGAACCAATGTACTTTCTTACAAAGGTACACTCGGGTACTATCCTGTCAGATAGGGGTACAATTTGTACTCCGAATTTCTTTTTGTGGGACACGGCGTCCGGTAATCCGGTCCATCCAGATTCCCATAGGTAAGTTCCCCCTTCTGGAATCCATGGTGGATCAACCAACACAAATCCCACATGGACCCAGTGGGATCCGGTAAATATTTCTATAACCTTATCCAAAAGCCAATAGGGAGTGAATGATTCCTTTGCCCTATACAATACTATGTCACCTGTCTTCATTTATAAATATGTGTCTAAAAAATGTTTAAGATATGAATGGACTATGAATAAAGTATGAAAAGGTTCTGTGAAGCACTTCAACGTTATGAGTCTCCCGACCAGGAGGTTCTAAAAAAAAGTAATTTGCTCCTGGCTACACAGATCCCCTATAAGATAAGGGAGTCCTACAATCTTATTTACAAGAATTTAGTGAAAAAAACTGGACTTACTATGAGAATTGATAACATCCCCCTAATAGCCGTTCAAAAGTATAACAACCGGGTTGTAAGTGTAAAGACTTCTCACATCCGAGAGACCATTGACGAAGTTTCTAAGGTTAAGGATATATTCCTGTGTCAAGGGTGTGCCTTTGTGTGGCTGTGGAATCCCCAAGATGCCCGTGTGGTCTACGATACCTTCAATGGAATGCTACTAGAAAACGTACCATTAAAAATAACACTCTATAAGTAGTGTATGACAGTTGAACCCCAACTCCGAAAAAAACATCTCGCCAAAGAAAAAAAGAAAAATAATAAAAACATATATTCTTCCAAGCATGTAAGAAAATTGTCTGAAAACAACCTAAGACGGGTGAGCCCTATCAGTAACAATGGCGTTGTTCCCCTCGGCTCTCCTCAATCTTCCAAGCCCTCTGGTCGAAAAGGTTAAGAACCTTTACAACATAAAAGGTTTGGTTCTGATTGTTTCAAAGCCACGTAAAACTAAATTGGGTGACTGTATGGTCAGACCTGATAAGACTGGACTTATTACTATTAATTCCGATCTTAGTCCAGAACAGACCTTCATGACTATGATTCATGAATTGGCTCATTATCACCAATTCATTAATTATGGATTTACGGGTATCAAAGTGCAACCCCACGGCCCCGAGTGGAAAACTGAATATAAAAAACTCATGGATAACTTTTTTGGTTTTAATTATTTTGATTCCGAAACCGAAAAAAATATGATGAGGCATATGGATAAACCATCTGCGACTGTTTGTCGAGACGTCGAACTTTATAAGAGCATGAATCCTGGTAAACAGTTTGTGTGTGATATAACTGTTGGTGATAGGTTTTTACATAATTTCGTGGTCTATGAAATTATGCAAAAACTTAAAAAGAATTACAAATGTAAATCAGAACTGAATGGTAAAATGTTTATTTTTCAACCATTAGTTAGTATTACAATTGTATCAAGGAAAAAATAAAAACTTTTTTAAAAAAAACTTTGTGAACCCCTTGGGTACTTTTAAAACAAACTTTTTTGTGGGTGTCTGAATAATGTACTTGATAAAAGAAATCCCTAGGGTAAAAAGACTTTCAAGAATTTGTGAATATCGAAGGAAGATATACATAAATAGATTTCTGTCCCTACAGATGACCTTACCCCTCGATCTTGTCAGAGAAATTATGGAACCCCTCAATCCAAATAACTATTGTAGGGGGTTGGTCTACTTACAAGATGAGTATTGTGTATATGACATGTGTCCCTCATGCTTTAGGGGTTGTTCCAGATCTCCTTGACTTCTTTACAGGGGTATTTGCGACTGGTGTGTTTCGTTTTCTTTTTGGTGGATAACGGTTTTGAATTTGTTTTATGTTTGCTATTATTTCTTTGACGTTAGGGGTTGTAAGTTTTTCACTTAGAAATTTTGATCTTATTTCTCTTGCAAAATTATTTGTTGTTGTATTTCCGGCACTCGCTATGGCATTTCGAAGACGTGTAGCAGAAATTTTTGATGTATTCGTGGGATCTGTGGATTCTGTATTAAGATTTCTATTTTCACCTACTTGTTCTATAACCACATCCGGAAATTTTGACTTGACAAATTGGAAGGATTTTACCCTATCAGAACCCAATAATAGAGTTATTGGTTCTTCTCCAATTTCTTTCTTAAGTTTTCCAATAGCGGCTAAAATCCCTGATGTACTTTCTACCACAACTTCCTTGTTACTAAGCATTTTTCTTATAATTTCTACTTTATCCTCTGGTAGAAGAGGGTTTCTTAGTATATCTTTACCTGCATGTGTTTCAGTTACAAACACATATACAGGTTTTCCAGTTGTTTCCATTTCGAGAGCCTTTAATATCGCAGCCTCATGACCCCTCGTTGGAGGATTCATCCTACCGAATACTACAAATACCATTTACTATTTAACTGACATTATAATTAAAAATTTACCAATAGTTTTTCAATGAGTGTCACAGTTTACATTCATTTACTATGACTTTCCGTTCTTTTTTTTAAAAGGGTCCCTCCCGAAAAAACGTGTCCGACCAACCCCCAAGATAGCTCTGCCAGACTGGTATAGGAAGCAAGACCATGGAGGGTATGATGAAGGTTCTCCGGCAGTCCAT
>Ga0181399_1000249_pt1 | contig 20229 bp, 18 predicted proteins | sample 22SPOviralmetaG_FD_130128 | JGI IMG/M metagenome (GOLD analysis project Ga0181399, IMG submission 130128) | Marine viral communities from the oligotrophic San Pedro Time Series (SPOT) site, San Pedro Channel, CA, USA - 22 SPOT_SRF_2011-05-21 | ecosystem: Environmental > Aquatic > Marine > Strait...
ACGCAGACCTTGGTTTGCGGATGGGTTTAGAGAGTCTTCTGGTTGCTCATGGACACAATGCTTACTATTCTGGTGATGCAATTCGGGTTCAAAACTGGAAAGAAATCTATGGGTTGATTACTGGTTAAGCATTATCTCCATTTCCATTAAGTAAGAATCTGTATTGGGTACTAGCAGGAGCATTTCCATTATATAGATTTTCTGCTACAGTAGCGTCTGCAGCAGTATTTAAAATATGAATTGCATCATATTTTGCTCGGCCGTTATCACTTGCATTGCCTGCGCTCCCATGCAGATACCATAGATTTGTTTTTAAGCCAATACCTTGTCTATTGGGAGATCCAGTTCTACTAAGAATATCTCCAAAAGTACCACCTTGAGAAGTTATCCATTGGCCTATTACATTTGAAGAAACACTATATGAAACCACATAATGATACCAAGCTTGATTATTAGCCCCGCCAGTATCAAACAATGTTGAATTTACCATATTAGTATTGATAGATGAATTTTGTGCATATGAGGAACCATTATATTTATCTACTACATGATATATAGCATTAGTGCTGGTGATGATAGTACATGCGCTGCCAAAGCTGTTGCCAGCGTCCGTTTTATCATTAACATTGAATAAATACAGTGGATTGGTGTTGTATTTTTGAAACCACATTGATATAGTATAGTCATCGTAGACATAAGGAGTAGAAGGACTTACAATATTACGCTGGACATGTCCATTACCATTAAGATATAAGCTATGAGTTCCTTCAACCTTTTCATCGGTGGCGTAATATCCACCAGTCGATAAGTTAAACGAGGCACCAGAAACTAAGTTCATATTCTGTAGAGATACTTGAAAAACATCACTTGTACTATTACCAGAATTGTCATATGCTACAGCGGTAACATTAAAACTACCATCAGCAACATTGGTATCTGATGTTGGAGTTATTGTGAGTGTAGAATACTGACTTGCAATATTTGATTGATTTAATTGAATAGTACATATGGTTTGATTCGAGTCTGATTCAGAAATTACCCAATTCAAAAGAAGTCCTTCTGGGTCAGTCGCAGCTAATTGTACTGTTATTGCAGAATCGCTAGTTGCAAAAGTTTGATCTGGAATTGGAGTAATTATTGCTGGCGATTGGTTTTGTACCATTGACACAGAATCCCAACCACTACCATTAAAAACGAACAGTTTATTAATATCTGTGACTAATACCATGTCTCCATCTGTTGCGGTATTTGTTGCTGGAAATTCCTCGGCACTTCCAATAACATTTACTCCACTGATACCAACAGCACTAAGTGATCCGCCTTCCGACATTAGTTGTGATAGTTTTCTTGCTTTAGACGCTGGCATTTAGATTAAACCTTTTTCTTTTAGTTTCTCTCTATTTATCATATGAAGTTCTGTCAATTTATTTTTATTCTCTGCATTATAAGGAACTGCATGATGATTTTCTAGCATTACTGTAGAAACACTCTTCGTTGAGAAATTATTTTTATCATCTTTGTGTTCTATAATAAAGTCTCCAAGAATTCTTCCAAACTTCCCTGTCTTGTCTTTTTGTGTTTTAATGATTTGCATTGAGCCAATGGGAAGCAATCCTTTTAGATATTCTTTTGCAGCCAACCCAAATACTTTTTCTTCTTTGTCTCTTGTGCGTGATTCTGGAGTGTCTATCCCGACAATACGAACACGTTCTTTATGCATCCATACGCCAAATCCCAAATCAATGTCAACATCTACTGTATCACCATCAACAATTCTTAAAATTTTACATTTATATTCATAAGCCATTTTTTTACCTTAAATTAACCAACAACAAAATTTCCGCCTGCAGTGAAAGTATAAACCCACTTTGAAGTATTGCTGTCATAAACTTCTGTGCCAGTACTGGATGTAAATTGTTTGTTTGAGTGTATAATTACAATACCAGAGCCGCCGACACCACCAACGCCGCCTGGGTATCCACCGCCACCGCCACCAGAACCTGTATTTGCTGTTGCAGAGGCACCAGTACCAGCGCTTAGACCAGAACCTAGCCCAGCGCCTGTTGCAGTATCTACAGAACCCACTACAGTACTATTCGAGTGTGAATACGCACCACCAGAACCACCACCAGCATATTTGTTACCGGAACCAACTGGCCACTCTATACCAAGTCCACCATCTCCAGATGCTGTATTGTCAATTGCGTTACCACCAACACCACCAGCGCCACCACCGCCGCCACCAATGTATCCATTTCTACCACGCCCACCGCCACCTGCATATCCTAATCCACCATCTGTACTTGAAGGTTGTGTTGCGGCTCCGCCTGCATGAGTAGTTGATACTTCAGATGAACCACCACCGCCACCAGAGCCACCATCTGAGCCGGAAGTTCCTGCGACATAGTAACCACCGCCACCGCCACCGAGAGCAGTTTTACCTAAGAATGTGGTGTTTCCACCATTTCCACCTTGAGTATCCGAAGCTCCACCAGTACCACCCTGTCCAATTACAATATTATATGTTGTTCCATTAAGTGATAGTGCAGCCGTAGATGTTATAACGCCGCCCGCACCTCCGCCACCGCCGAACTCTTCACCACCACCACCACCACCTGCTACCATCATATATTCTATATCGGCTTGGAATGTTAGACCAACATCTACAAATCTAGTAGTAGTTTTCGCACCGTCTGATGCAGATAATCTTGCACGAAATGTCCCAGCATCACTAATAGTACTTGATGGTGTAAATGTATAAACTCCATTTGCATATACTGTGGCATCTACTGAAAGTTGTGATGGTCTTGTATTTCCTGAAGTTTTGTATGCAATTCCATATGTAACATCAAATCCTTCTGGATCTTCTGCAACCATTGTCATTGTACTGGTGGTTCCATCACTATTCAGTGAATGTGTTGTTGGTGGTTCTGTTAATATGATTGGTGATTCATCTCCACTATCTACTCTATCCCATTCTGTTCCATCCCACACATATAGTGCTTTGGTATCTTGTGCAAATGCAAAGTCACCTTCTGTAGTTCCATTAGAAAATGCAGCAAAGTTTGCATAAGCAGTTGTTCCACCAGCACTGCTATTATTTGTAACATATGTCTGTACATAAGATTCAGTCGCCATCGGATCTGAGATATCTTGTCTTATTAGATTTGATGCTGTTGGTTGATGAAAAACAATATCAACTTCATCTGAAAGTGCTAGTGCAGTATCAAAAATTATTGATGTTCCATTTGTTGATGTTATATCCTGTGGGTTTAACATTACGCCGTTAACAGACACAATCACAGAAGCTGATGGATCGTAATTTACAGTATGAACCGTTTGTCCTGCTGTCGCAACAAATGTAGAACGAGATGTAGAAGCAACAATCTGATCTTGTTTTTTAAGCAACCAATATCCTCTGGTCGAATCAAAAACAAAGATTTGTCCATTTTCTGTATGAGTTTGTCCATTCACAGGACTTGCTGGAAATGTTATGGCCATGAGTTACCTTTATAATATGTTCGTTCTATTTATATAAATAAAACATACTAATATTTTTAGTGGAGAACTAAATGATACTATCTATAACTTTATTAATGGTTGCGATTGCTTTATCCGTAGTTGCCGCATATTATTCTATTGCAGGCTTGATTACAATCTTTGCTGCGGCAGTAATCCCTGTCATTGTTATGGCATCTGTTTTGGAAGTTGCCAAGGTCTTAACTGCTGCATGGTTATCACACAATTGGAAAAGAGTCAACTTTTTTCTTAAAACATACTTGACATTTTCAGTCGTAGTACTTATGTTAATAACCAGTCTTGGAATATTTGGATTTCTATCTAAGGCACATATCGAACAGACTTCTAGTGGAAAAGAGAATGTTGCACAAATAGAAATCACCGAAAAAAGAATAACCAGGCTGGAAGAGGATATTGTTGATTTTGAAAATCAAATAGAAAAAATAGAAAATTCGAATGTCTCTAAGAATAAAGATATTGCAAAAGAGATAGAAAAAGAAGAACAGAGAATTGAAGATGCACTTGCGAATTATCAAAGACTTGTAGATGAGCAGAATGAAATTATAACATCATCTACAAAGAAACTAGATTTAATAGACAGGTATTTAGAAGAAGAAAACATTAAAGCTTTACAAACTTTGGTGGGTACTACTCCAGATGGACAATATGGAAGGAACACTGCTAAAAAAGTTACTGAATTTAGAGAAAAAGAGGAACAGAAAGCAGAAGAAGTTGTTGCATCTGCTAGACAAAGAATTAATGAATTACGTGATAGTCAAGGTGAAGAGAGAAGATTGAGTAATGATCTGATTGATAGACTGAGAAAACAAATAAGTTTAGATGATTTGGATGAGGATGACAAGGCTAGAATTTCAAACATCAAGAAAAACATACTGACATCAGAAGAAGAACTTACTGTTTTGAATAACATAAAATTCGAATTTGAAAAAGAAGTGAGAAAATTTGAAGCAGAAGTTGGCCCAGTAAAATATGTTGCGGAAGTTCTTTATAGTGATGTCGATGAAAATGTTTTAGAAGATGCAGTCAGATTTGTAATTCTTTGCTTAATTTTTGTTTTTGATCCACTTGCGATACTTTTAGTTATTGCCAGTTCGTCTTCTATATGGTATTATAGAGGAATCAGTAAAGGAGAGAATCTAACCCATTTAACAGAAGAAGATTTTAAAAAAGACCAAGCTATCCCACCATATGGTATGGATATGATGGAAGACAAAGTAAAAAAAAAGCCAAACCTCAATGATACAATTGAGAACTGGACAAACGAAAAAGTTGAAAACCACGATAGATTAGAATAGGAGTATCGTATTGGGAAAAGTTAAGTTAGTTAGTTATACCAAATCTGCAGAAGATTTGGATGAACAGGGCGTGGAGACATTACAAGATTTGGTAGCGTATTGCGCCAAAGTATCTAATCCTTCGAGTCAAATAAATAAAAAAACAAGTGAAAAACTCATCAAATATTTAATCAAACATGCACATTGGTCGCCATTAGAGATGGTTGATGTGACAATGGAAATAGAAACCACCAGAGATATTGCACACCAAATGGTTCGCCATCGCAGTTTTTCTTTTCAAGAATTTAGTCAAAGATATGCAGAGCCCAAAGAGATGGGAGAAATGTTTGTAAAGAGAGAGTGTAGATTGCAAGACACTACAAATAGACAGAATTCTATTGAAATTGAAACTGATCCAAGTCTTGTGCAAAATATCAGCCATCAGGAATTAATTGCAGAATGGAATAGAAGACAATCTGGTGTTATTGAAACTGCACGAAAGGCATATGAATGGGCAATTGAAAGTGGAATTGCAAAAGAACAAGCTAGGGTTTTACTTCCAGAAGGATTGACAAAGACTAGATTATATATGAAAGGTAGTATGCGTAGTTGGTTGCATTATATTGAATTAAGAAGCGCTCATGGAACGCAAAAAGAACACATGACAATTGCAAAAGAATGTGCAGAAATTGTTTCCGAAATATTTCCTATGATATGGACAATTAAAGGCATAGAAAAGTAAATTCAGCCTCTCTTTTTCTGTTTTTTTATAAATAGGGGAAGAGAGGAATAATTATGGATTTTCTTAGTTTAGTAGGTGACGTAGGTTTCCCGATAGCATCAGCTCTTGCTGGTGGTTTTTTCGTTTTTCTAACACTAAAATTCATCTTGGCTGGTGTCTTAGACGATATCCGCACCCAAAGAGGATTCGTAAAGTCTCTTGATAATAGAGTAAAAACGATGAACAACGAACTTTTGAGAATAGATATATTGATGTGTCGTTCATTCAACATTCCATTACTGCCCGCCGACTTGAATCGAATTTCTAGGGCAGATGGACAACAGGATGCTAGAAAGGATTAAACATGTTGTGGAAAGATTTACTATTAATGAAATTTCAAAATGGTTTTCGCATTTTGACAAATAAAGATCCAGATGATAAATTTTTTGTTATTGATGACGTAGAGTTTAATATCGGTGATGTTTATAAAGTAGGCCCAAATGGATTTTTTGAGAGAATTGGAACAGAAAATGCTTTGGATTGAATATGCAATAGAACAAGCAGGTAGAAACTGGAAAGTAAAGGGTGATTGGCCAGGAGAGGTTATGGGGTTGGACAGCCAAGGCAATTCCAAAGAACACTATCTTTACAAGCCAGGAGATGTTTTCAGAGTTAATGATGATGGGTGGTTGGTAAAAGTTATGGATGAAAACGGAGCTACGAAAGATTAATGGAAGAATTTGATATTGCTGCTGCAATCGGGCAATATGGATTTCCTATTATTGCAGCATTAGGCCTTGGCTATTTCATATTTTATATTTGGAATTGGGTGACTCAAGAAGTCGATCCAGTCATAGAAGAATCTCACATGACATTAATTGGATTGATTGATAGAGTGCGTATGTTGGATAATGACCTTATAAGACTTAATACAAAACTGAATATGATACTCGCTCAGCAAGGAACTGAAATTCCTAAAGACGATGAAGTAGAACAGATAATTAAAAGTCAGAAAGAAAAATAAAAATGAAATATTTTATATTTGCCGTATTTTTACTTTTGCCAATATCAATCAACGCATCAGAGATGACATGGGGATTTAAAAATCCAGCATTCCATTATGGAAATGGATATTCAACTCATGTTTTGAGCGTAGAACAGTTGGGGCATAATCGTAAAGAAGATATAAGAAAAGAAGCGGAATCTGAAGCTGCAAGAATTGAAAGAGAACTAGAAAATTCTACTCTTAATAAGTTCATCCGTAATATTGAATCTCGAATTTATGCTCAATTATCAAAACAGATGGTTGATTCTATGTTTGCAGATTGTATCGATACCTGTTCCAATACAGGAACAGCGGAAATTGAAGGATCTACAATTAATTGGGAAAAAGATACTACTACGGATGAAATAACACTGACTATCACTACTGAAGATGGATCAGTTACAACTATCACTGTGCCCGGCGGCGGAGAGTTTGGGTTCTAATGAAACTACATTATGTAATACCATTACTTCTATCGCTTGGTGGGTGTGCAATGATGCCGTCATTGGATGTGTTGAATGATTTGGACGAGTCACCAACCATTCAAGAAAGTCCTATTGATGCTAGATTGAAAGATGTTCCACCAATTGATGGAAAGAAGATAACAATCGCAGTGTAACAATTTATGGACAAGACGGGGCAAAGAAAGCCTGGCGATAACATTGCAAACCTTAGTTCTGCAGTTACACAAGGTTCAGAGGTTTGGGTGATTAAGGCATTGCAAGATGTCGGCAATTCAAAATGGTTTGAGGTTGTCGAGAGAGTTGGAATGGACAATCTTATCAAAGAAAGACAATTGATAAGAAATACTAGAGAAATATATGAAAAAGACAGGGAAGCCGGCCCAACAGCATTAAAACCTATGATTTTTGCTGGATTGTTATTAGAAGGCGGGGTTGTAGGATATGACAGTAATACTGCAGTTGGTGGTATCGGCGGCCGTTATCTTGGAGTTGGCGCTCAAACAGAATATAGAATAGATACAGTAACTGTAGTTATGAGATTAGTTAGCGTTAATACAGGTAAAGTTTTGATGAGTATTGCTACGGAAAAATCTATCGCAAGCTATAGATCAGGGGCGGATGTTTTTAAATTTCTAGATCTAGGAACTAAACTTGTAGAAACAGAGGCAGGATTTTCAGTAAACGAACCTGTGAATTATGCAGTTCGTGCAGCTATCGAACAGGGAATTATAGAACTTGTCTATGAAGGTGTTGATAAAGGATTATGGAAATTTAAAACTACTAAAGGAAAGGAAAACAAATAATGTTGAAATATTTAATTTCAATGCTATTGGTTCTGACATTTATTGGAGCTCCATCATTCGCAAATGATATTTATATTACTCAGAGTGGTGATAATCTAGACTTAGATATAACACAGGATGGACAAGACAACGAATTTGGTGATAGCACTACTGATGCAAGTCTTACAGGAGATTTGATGACCTTCAGTATCACTCAAACAGGAAACTTTAATAAAATTGATATTGAAATCGATGGCAACAATTATACTGGTACTTGGGCTTTTACTGGAGACAGTAATATTGTGGATTTTACCTGTGATGCTACATCTGGTGTAAATTGTGAAACTGTAACTGCGAATATCACAACAAATGGTGATGACAATGAATTTGAAATCTATATTGGCGAAACTTCAGATTCGGAAGATCTAATTGCAAACTTCACCATTACTGGTGACAATTCTCAATTTATCAATAATATAGATGGTACTGATGCGAATGTGACAGTCGTTTCTAATAACTCTTCAAGCTTGGCAACAACTTCTGTCAACTCAGATGAAGGTAATGTTATTACATTAGATTTAGATGGAAATGGAGATGTAAATGGACATACAATCACATTAAATATCACTGGAGGCGGTAGTACATATAACGTCACGCAAAGCGGAATATATGATAACATGGTGGATGCAACATTTAATGGTGATTCACATGATGTCGATATTACGCAATCTGACTAGTTTAGTATTATTATTCCCAACTATTGCATTTGGGTCAGCTGGAGAAATTGGTTCTTTTACTGGTAGTGGAGTTTTAGAAAGAGATAATCGAGTTATCGATGGTGGTTCTGGTGTTGGTGTTCAGTCTATGGACACAGCAGTTACTGCAAAAGGTAGAATGAGAATTGATTTTATAGACGATACTAGAGTTGATATAACTGAACATGCAAGACTTCTTATCGATGATTTTGTATACGATCCAAATACTGGTAGAGGTAGTTTAGGGCTGAAAGCAACGCTGGGTACAGTAAGATATGCTAGTGGTCAAATTGCAAAAAATAGTAGACAGAGAGTAAATATTCGCACCCCAAGCGCAAAGATTAATGTAAGAGGTACAGATTTTATTATGGTTGTAGATGAAATTGGTGGTACAATGATTACTCTACTTCCTAGCTGTGATATTTCTGGTAGTTGTGTGACTGGAGAAATTATGGTAGAGAATGATAACGGATTTGTCATAATGAATCAAGCATTTCAATCTACAATTGTCAAACAATCTTGGACTCCCCCACTCAAACCACTACTATTAGGGCTTGAAGAGGGAGATATAACAAATCTTCTAATACTTAGAAAAAAATCCCCCTATCTAGAAGAAGAGGAAGAAATTGTTAAGAAAACAAGAAAGATGTATGAATTTCTTGATATTGACTTCTTAGAATTTGATGGATTGGATGAAGATGCACTTGTAGATGATATAAAAAACATTTGGGCAACTGAACTAAATAATACGGATTTATATCTCCAAGAATTACTTCATGATATGTTAGACCAACTAAACATTGCCCTTGCAGAACTTTTCAGAGATGAACTGGAAAAACAAAATGAAGAGTTTTTTGCAGAAAGAACTCTTGGTTATGATAGTAAAACTAGAATAACTTTAGAAAATCAAGATCCCAATTGGAGAGTCCAGAGAGAAGATACTTCTATAACCCATTACTTAGATTTAAAATTAAATCAATCGTATGGATATACTATTAATATGGAGCAACAAGATGACACGATTTATGACTATCGCCTTGGTGTTGGTAACAACACTATTAATATCATCCAAGTCCAGTAGTAATGAAATTTATATCAGCCAAGTTGGTGATGATCTTACTTTGGAAGTGCAACAGCGTAGTGAAGACAACTATATTAGTTTTAATAGCACCGGCGACTCTAATGATATTACTATTCGTCAAGGTATGCACGATGACGGCACTATTGACTTAGATGAAATTGGTGACCACGAAGCATACTGGACTGTGACTGGTGATAATAACAATGTTGAAAGTTATCAAACTGATACAAACAGAGGCGGTGGTGGTGGCGATCATCATCATTTGGCAAACATTGTAAATGGTGATAGTAATAATGTATCACATACTCAGATGGGTAAAGCAGGCCATACAGGATTTATTGAAATACAAGGCGATAGCAACAACGTGCTGTTATTGCAAAGAGGAAACGGTGGACAAAAACGTGCAGATATAGTTTTAACTGGTGATGGGCATAGTATTGACAGTGACCAAAGAGGAACTGGCAGCGCCAATTTAGAACTAGATTTAACAAACAATGGAGGCGCATATAGTGTAACTACTAATCAGAATACAAGTACAACACATAGGAGTTATAGTTTAACTGGCTCGTGTGTAGCCTCTAACGGTTGTACAGTAACAGTTACACAGAATTGAGGATAGCTTGCCATGAAAAAAGTTTTACTTTCGCCTATATGGAGTGTTTTATTACTTATATGTCTGACATGGATATACACAATAAATCCATCTCTAATAGAAAGTATTAGATTAAGATACTTTGACACGCTTATTATAAATCAACCAGTTCAAGACAATAATATTTACGCAATAAATATAGATGAGGATACCATAAATAAGTATGGTCAATGGCCATTTCCAAGAGAAAACTATTCTGATATAATTGTAGATTTATATGACAGGGGTGCTGGTTTAGTTGTTTGGAATGTGTTGATGAGTGAAGAAGATAGATTTGGTGGAGATGCAGATTTATCTATGACATTGACTCAAGTGCCAGTTATTTTGACCATGATAGGAACTGAGGAAAATAAAAATGAACCGTATAACCCTGGCGCTGGAATTATCAATAGTGACTTTATGCATCTTATCCCAAGTATATCTGGGATCACAACTAATATTAATGTCCTCGAAACTAACGCTGTTGGCACAGGAATCGCAGACACATATCCAGAGATAGATGGTGTTACAAGAAGAGCTCCCCTAGTATTCGAAAGTAATGGTATTCTGTATCCAAATGTGACTATGGAAGTTATGAGAGTTATTGCTGGAGATCCATCATTTCAAATCAAACTATCTCCACTAGGGGTTGATAAACTTAGAATACCACAGTTTGGAATTATTCAGACAAATGCACTTGGAGAAATCTGGATAGATTGGTCGCAAGGATATAAAACCGCAAGTGCGGTAGATCTACCAGAAAATTTAAACGGCGCAGTAGTATTTGTGGGTGTTACTGCTGGGGGAATTACACAACCAATTTCAACTGCGAAAGGTGGAGTCTGGCCCCATGAGATGCAAGCTGCAATGTTGGGAACCACATTCAATGATTCTAATATATCAAGACATCCAGACGCTAAAGCTTGGGGGGAACTTGCTGCACTAGTTGTTGCCGGTGTTCTATTGATCGCGCTGTCAAGATGGACTTATCTTGGATTAGGTTTCTTCTTATTAACATTGACAGGGTTTGTGGGTGGTTCAGTCTACGGATTCGCACAGTATGGCCTCCTAATAGATGGCCTAACTATCTCTTTCTTATTACTTCTTTTAGGAACTTTTAGGTACTCAGTTAAGTTTATTAGTGAGTTTTTAGAGAAACAGGCAATTAAAAAGCAATTTGCTGGCTATGCTTCTCCAACAGTTGTTCGTATGTTGCAAGAAAATCCATCACTCATCAAAGACGGCATGAAGAAAGAGATCAGTATATGTTTCTCAGATTTACGCGGATTTACTCCATTAGGAGAATCCTTTGGTGACGATGTAAAGGGTTTGACAAAGATTATGAATGGCTATATGGATGCCATAACACAACCTATACTTGATGCTGATGGTATGGTAATCAAATATATTGGTGATGCGTCGATGCATGTACATAACGCTCCTATAGACGACCCTAACCATCCACACACTGCAGTTCAATGTGCGTTGGATATGCTGAAGGCCGTAGAGAAATTTAATGATAAAATTACTGCAGAGGGGAGGCCTCCAGTTGGCATGGGGGCAGGTATTAATACTGGATTGGGATATCTTGGAGAGATGGGAAGTACTCAGAGACATTCTTATGATGTTCTTGGAGACAGTGTATCAACTGCAGCAAGAATAGAAAGTAAATGTAAAGAATATGGAATGGTCTTACTGATTGGGGAGGCAACCTATGAGAAGACTAAAGATGATTTCTTTTATCTGAAACTAGATGATCTAGCAGTAAAAGGTAAATCCATAGGGATTAGTATATACACTGTTTTAGATGATGTCAAGAGCAATTGGGATAAATTTTTAAAAATTCATAGAAATATGTTGAAGTTTTATAGAAACAAACAGTTTGACAAAGCTATAGAATTGTGTAACATATTGACAGGAGAATTTGATAAAAAGATGGATGGATATTATGAAATGTGGATTGAACGATGTGAGTATATGAAAACGCAAGACCTACCAGAAGATTGGAATGGCGTCTTCATTGCTACTACCAAGTGAATTAACCATATCCTTTATATAAATACAGTGCTCCATTTTCTGTTGTGCCTGCATTACTAAATGGTTCTCCGACTACTACATATTCTCCGTTTCCAGAAATTGATATATCATATGCAAAATCGTCTTCTTGGCTGGTATCTGATGGTTCTAGGAATTTTACTAAAGACCAATTGCTCCCATCGTATCTATATACATATGCATTTCCAAAGGCGGCAAGATAACTGGCATTATAGGTTAGTGCAGAAGTTACTAAAGTCTTTCCAGTATCATTCAAAGATACTGCTCTTCCGTGATATCTATGATTACTAAATCTGGCACCAGAGGACATCTGGCCCGGCCAACCTATTGTATCCGTAGTGGTTAACAATCTACCTGATGGTAGTGTAGTCAAGTCAAAAATTCTAACAACACCATTGGAAAGTTTATAGTTTCCAACTGCCATTGTAAGTCCATCTCCAGAAATAGATACATCATGGCCAGTATTGTCTCCACCTTCGAAATATTTTATATAAGTGTCATTATTTGGCCAAGAGGAAGAGGAATCATCTCTGGTTAACAGCCACGCTCTACCAGTTGGATCATTATATCTAGGTTGGCCGATGACACAGCGAGTTCCATCGGTATTTAACTCCAACGCGCCTTCTGCATAAAGTCCTCCACCCAAATACGAATTTGTTCGTGTATTTCTTGATGGTGCAAGTGACTGAAAAAATGTAAAGTTTGAAGATTTATCAGGTCTACTAAAGAAGTTTATTTGTCCTTTGTTGTTATTATAATTAGGTGCTGCAATTGCTAGTGTGAGTCCATCTCCAGAAATTGCAACAGAGAACCCAAAATCATCTCCATATGATGCAGTTCCATCCACATATTGCAATTCACTCCAAGTAGTACCAGAACGTGTATATACATAAAATCGTCCATAATTTAAGCCTGGCATTCCGAATACTACAGTTTCGCCGGCATCATCAATATCGATATCACAACCCCAACTATATTGCGATTGAAACCCCATAACGGTAAATTGCTCTCCCCAACCATTTGCATTAACTAAGTCTGAATTATGCCAAACTTGCACATGGCCATCAGTATACGGGTCTTCGCCACTACTAGCAACTGTATATTCTCCATTTAAATTTGTTACAACTCGTTTTCCCATCCGTCTTCTAAATTGAGTTCCAGCCGGCCAAGAACCTGTACTGTATTTTCTGTAGCCGTGTGCCTGACTCGTTGTCCAGTTTGGGGATGTGTCGAATATTATACTAAATGTGCTAGAAGAAGTTTCTTGATTTTCTCCGTTTGTTGCAATGAATGCAATCGTGACAGGATTTCCATCTGCTGGGTCTGTAGATGGTGTTATCGTAAATACATTATTAACATTAGTGATTGTAGTTCCACCCAAAGATCCTGATGTGACTTGATGACTCCATTGCAATGGAATTCCATCTGGATCAGAACTTGAAAGAGTGATTGATAAAGGGGTTCCATCATTTGCAAGTTCATATGTTGCTGCATTTCCAGTAACTGCTGTGATTGGATTGTTTATCAATGCAATATTATACCAACCAGTTCCATTAAACAAATATAGTTTATTGTTCTCTGCAACATATGCTTGTGTTCCAGTATTTACTCCAGATGTGGGTAATTGTGATAATAGATTATATGCGCCCATTGCTGGAGCTGAAGCTTGTTCTTGTGTCTCAATAGAATTATCAGAACTATCTAGAAACTGAATTGTGTTTCCAGCACCTCTTTTCATTTTGATAGGATTTCCTGTTCCATCATCAATAGTTACTTCTTTTGCTTTGATAGTTCTTGGATTTCCAGAAGTATCTCTGATATCAATACCAGTACCATCATCGGATATTTTACTGTCTCCAATAACAGCAGTATTTCCGCTCAGATGCAAATCTTTGAATCTATTTGTAGATGAACCTAAATCGTGTACAACACTTTGATCTGGTATCAAATCTCCAGTGATTGTGGAAAGAGTTGTGACTGTAATTGAAGCAGGGTTTAGGACTTGTTTGATTGCTCCTGCAAGTCTTGCGACATCATCAGCTGATGCAGAACCAATCAACGCATTTGCTCTTGCATTGATTGCATCTTCTAAAGATTTGTCTTCTCCAAGATTTAAAGCCTTTACTGCTCTTGCAAGAGAAACTAATTCATTTACATTTGCGCTTGGAATACCATTCACAATTTTAGTTTTGAGTGCTGCGATTGATGTGGATAAATCACTATCTGCCATTGTACTTCCTTATACCGTTGTTTCGCCTGCTGTCGAAGATGCCTGATCTACATTGGTTGATGGGAAAGCTCTTCCATTTCCCCAAACGATACGAACCGCTCCTGCGCCACCTCTCGCTGAATTTATGCTGTCTGTAAGCGTCCATCCAGCTGGCGAAGGGCTGTAATGGTTTCCAGATCCACCGCCACCATAGTATCCGCCTTCAAAGGCAGTTCCTAATGGTCTAGTTCCGGGCCCGTTAGAACCATTTTGATTAGCTAAAGTAGAATCATCACTCAAGAAGCCTGTTTTCTTCACACCACTTGAGCCCTCACCATAAACACCAACCCCACCACCGCCGACGCCGGTTGCAGCATTGTTGTTTGTTAGGGGGTTTCCACCGCCGCCACCGCCGCCGGTGCCGTTCTGGCCCGCATCACCACCATTTCCACTATATCCACCAGCACCACCGCCCCCGCCGCCGCGGCCGCTGGCAGAGGAATTTTGCGTACCACCCAGAGCAGCAGTACCCCCTGTGCCTCCACCATCTCCAATAAAACCTCCACCCAATGGAGTACCTGAAGACCCCGAAAGCCCACGGCTGCCTTGCACTACTACCGCACCACTAACTTGGACATTGGAACCTGATCCAGCATTATTTTGCCTCCCGCCCGTGCCAACAACAACAGTTATAGATTGGCCTGGTGTTACTGATATATTATTTTTCCAACCTAAGCCCCCGCCGCCGCCGCCAGCGCCTGCAGGGTCGTTGTTGAAAGCGCCGGATTTCTTCTCGCCGCCACCGCCGCCGCCAACACATACAGCGCAAATACTAGTTACGCTATCTGGTACAGTCCATGTATGAGTTCCAACAGTTGTAAAGAGAACACCAGCTGGTGCCGGCCCAAATGACAATGAAAAATCACTACTCGCAACAGATTGATTTACGCCATCAGATGCGGAGAATGTCAGAGTGAATGTTCCAGCATTAGCTTCTGTTGTACTTGGTGTGATGGTGAATACATTATCTGCTTGTGCCACCGTTGCTGTGGAACCTAATGCGCCAGTTGTTACCTGATAACTCCATGTGAGAGGAAATCCTTCTGGATCAGTTGCATTCAAAGTTACAACGGTAGGAGTTCCATCAATTGCAAGATCATATGTTGCATTTGCTCCAGAGATTGCAGATGGGGTTTGATTGACTAGTGCAATATTATACCAACCAGTTCCTGTCCATAAGAACAATTTATTATTTTCGGATACAAATGCCTGCGCTCCTGCAGCAACTCCAGTAAGTGGTAATTCTGACATTAATGAGTATGCAGCAACAGTTGCTCCAGAAGATTCTGTTGATACTGCACCAGTATCATTTCCAGAATTATCTATTGTTCTAAAATCTAACTTACCCTGTGCATTTCTTTTTAACCGAATCTTTCCAGAACCATCGTCCAGATCAATCTCTTTGGCTTTCATTTTTCTTGGATTATCTGATGAGTCTAAGAATTTAAGTTCTGTTCCATCATCTTGTATCTTAGTGTCTCCCAAGAACATTGTATTTCCGCTGATATACAAGTCTTTGAATCTATTAGATGTGCTACCTAAATCATATGCTTCATTAGTATCTGGAATTAAATCTCCAGTTACTGATGTAAAGTTTGTTACAGTAATCGCAGCAGGATTTAAAAATTGTTTCACAACTGTTGCAAGTTTTGCAACCTCATCATTGGTTGCAGTTGCTGATAGAGTATTTACTCTAGAATCTATTGCTTGCTCTAATGCAGCATCTTCTCCAAGATTCATACCCTTCGCAGACCTTGCGATACTTACTAATTCGTCTACGGTCGCAGTGGGAATAGAATTCAGAAGCTCGGTTTTTAATGATGCGATTGATGTATTTAGATTGCTATCCGCCATTGTAAATCCTTTTTAGTATTATTTATAATTAATTATCCTGCCTCAAATATATATACTTCGCCATCATCTATATCGTACATCCCAACAACTAGGGTATCATTTATGGTTGCATCCAACCCAATTGAACAGCCAAATTCTTCGCCCCAAACCGGCGCATTCGCTCCAATTTTTGCCTGTTCTGTAAATGAACCATTTTCATTTTCTTTAAAAATGTATACTGTACCGGCATTGGCGGTTGAGCCGGCCGGTGCCGTATCTGCTGTTGCTCCAATTGCTAATATTCCATTATCATATGTTATAAATGATCCAAAATCGGCGTTGCTGGCGGCGCTTGAGGGAAGTATCTGCCCACTATAACTCCAAGAATCTGCACTGTCGGATCCTCTAGTGAAATACCATGCTTTTCCTGGCGCGGCAGTTCCGGCAGTACCACTAAATATTATTTTTCTGCCATCTGGAGTAATTTCAAATGGATATTGTCCGTTTCGTTGCCCCGTATCGCCCGGCGGCTGAAGGTCATCGCTCCAATCGGAAGGATTGTCTCCATAATTATCTACATGCAATCTATGTACCTCTATTTTACCTTCATTGGTCGACCCAGTATCATCCCACGGCGCAGAGACAGCAAAAATGTCATTTGTTTGAGAATGAGTTGAGCCCAACTGCCTAATACAAACCGTTTTGCCAAATTGATTGTTGGAACTATACCCATAACGTTGATAGAGTTTACGTCTTTGGGTCCATTGAGTACCATCTCTTGTAAATATATATGCTGCTCCAGAATGATCCGAATTGGTAGAATTGAGTATGTTTCCAGTCTTGCCCGGGGCCCCAACTATTAATGTATCTTTGTCTATGTAGACTGACTCGCCGAAGGCGTCATTTGTGCCCATTATTTCATCCGGCACTATATATGCCTGCTGGGCCCAAATATTATCAGTTCCTTTTACATATACATATACAGCACCCCCATTAGACTGTCTGGGTGCGCCAACTACAATAGTATCTTCGCTCATATGAAGAGGACGCCCCCCAAAAGAAGATTCACTGCTTCCTATATAAGCAGACTGTGGTGGAGTTGGTGAAGTACCCGCCTGCCCTGCGATCCGAGCAACTCCAGATGTTGGCTTTAATGTTTGTGTATATGTCCAAGTACCGCCACTCTTTTCGTAAATATATAAAGCACCAACATTGGCAACGCTATCTACAGTCACCATCCATGCAACAGTGACGAAAGTATTTCCTTTCATCGCTACGCTAGTTCCAAACCTTGGAAATCCATCTGTGCCAGTATCAATATCAGTTGTCGATTGTCCTATAAGCTGCGATTGTGTTGTAGCAGTCCAATCTATAAATGCAATTTCGAAACTGGCAGTTGTTTGAGCAGTTCCTATTCCATCAGTTACATCAAACCTATATGTTATTGTATTACGCCCAGTTCCAGTTGTATTTGGAACTAATGTAAATTTGTTTATATCCGATCCGCTACCCTGTGTCATGCTAGAAGCAACACTACTTAAAGTTCCTGAAGTCAGAACTGCATCATAATATAAAGTTTGGCCAAAATCTGGATCTGTCGCAGTTAGAGTTATTACGGTATTTTGCCCCGCCGTAAGTGTAAACGATGTGGCATTAGCAATAGTTTCTGTAGTTCCATTTGTAGTGTGAGTTAAGTTAGTGATTGTAGGAGTAACATTTGAAATTTGTGCCAAGCGATACCAACCAGAAGAGTTTTTTACATATAAACTACTATCAGCTGATACGAAATGAAGTGTTCCTGCATCTGGAGATGTGCCTATCATTATAGACTGAGTTGCATGAACAGTAACGCCAGAACTAAGGGCAGAGCCAGTATCTGTTAAATCAGAAATATCTGTTGGAATTGTTGGTTGTCCACTAAGACTTGAATATTGTCTATCAAAAAGAAGACTGGTTGTATCTGTCAAATCAGAAATATCTGTGGCAGATGTCGCACTAGAAACTATTTTCCAACCCCCCAAAGCGGTATTATATTTGTATGATCTACCACCAGTTTGAAATACTTGATTATCTGATGGACTATCTGGAAAATTGACGGCCATTTAAATTATCCTTATTTTTAAGTTTTGTGCTGCAAGAGATTTTATCTTTACTTTGTTTGTTGCTGGAAACTCTGCTTCATAATCAGTACCATTGATTGCTTGTTTTATCAATGCATCTGCCTGATATCCAATAGTAACACCATCTGATAGTGGAGATGTACCAGATGTCGCATATGGCGCAATCATTAAGTCTAATGTGTCTCCAAGAACATAGTGGTTTGGATCTGTGACTGCTTGGAGTTGTGCCTTGTCCATTCTGTTGAATGACTGAGCGCCAAGAGCTTCTTGGAGTGTTGCGTGTTCGTTGTTGTTTGTACCATCTACCCAAGTTTCTGATGTACCATACGCAGTACTTGTGCCGCCGGTGGAACTGTATGTTAAAATAGTATCTGTAGTGTTATTCATTGCGTAAACTTGACTTCCGTTTCCATTAAATAAAACATTAATTACACGATCGGTATTCAAATATACTCCAGCATAATTTCCATTGCCATTATTATCAATTCCAATATCCCAAGCAGTACTTAAATCAATTTCATATATTCTATTATTTGATGTGTTTGATGAGTGATAGACTGCTACAAAAAGTTTAGTACCAGATGAGTTAAAAGCTAATCCATTCATGGATGTACCTACTGTAGAGTTCGCTACTACATTGGCCATAGGTAATTCAGCTGACGCATATGTTGCGCTGCTTACATCCCAGGCAGTACTTAGATTGTATGCATGAACTCTATTTCCTTGACGCCCAAGTTTAAACAGCATAGTGCCATCAGTTTTAAATGCAAATTTTATAAACGAATTATCTTGAGCGTTACCTCTAAAGGTTTCACTCGCCGAGGAAGCAGTTGTAATATCCCAAGGAGTTGAAACATTAAATGTATATATTGTTCCTCTAACCGAAGAATCATAATCCATAACATAAAGTTTTGTACCGTCTGGTTTCCATTTAATATCTAATGGCGTTAATACAGAAGGGTTAAAAGTTACACTGTTATAACTAGAAGTTGATATATCATATGCTGTAGATAAAGTGTATTCATGAATAAGATTGTTTTGTTCTCCAATTAAGTATAGTTTAGTTCCGTTATTATTAAAAGCCATAGCAGTACCTTGCGCTTCTTGACTATTATATGATAGAGTTTTATTTAAACTTGCCGAGCTACTTAAATCATAACCTATAACAGTACTAGTACCAGCATCATTGTTATACTGCCAAGTTCCAGAATTATTCTTAACAATCTTTCTTTCACCCTCTCCATCCTTGATAACACCCCAAGACGTTCTGTCATCTGTAGAAACTGCATAGAATACATCACCACCATTTTTGGTTTCATCTGCAACCATAGAATCGAGATCAACCCAATAAGATGAATTGATTTGGCCACCTGTAGTAGTCAGTGATGGAAAGTATGTAGAGTATGGATGTACTGTAGTAGTTCCACCTGTAATTTCATATATCGGGTTGGAACCACTATTATTATTGTATATAACCCACATTCTTTTCCCGTCATTGGATATTGATAAACCGCCATTAGTAATATTATTGTTACTATTACCAGTAAGAGTTGATAAATCTATTGCCCCTGATGTTTTCGTTAAACTATTACCAGAATTGCCTACACTAAATGCGCTAGGTAATGAATATACTTCAATACCACCATCGCCTAGACCGCT
>Ga0181399_1000252_pt1 | contig 19999 bp, 5 predicted proteins | sample 22SPOviralmetaG_FD_130128 | JGI IMG/M metagenome (GOLD analysis project Ga0181399, IMG submission 130128) | Marine viral communities from the oligotrophic San Pedro Time Series (SPOT) site, San Pedro Channel, CA, USA - 22 SPOT_SRF_2011-05-21 | ecosystem: Environmental > Aquatic > Marine > Strait...
ATTAAGAATGGATTCTTTGGTTTTGACAGAACTGCAGGAGAAGATGGTCTTGGTGCATTTACATTTATTGAAGATGCTACTAACACCAACAACATCTTTACTCATGTAAAAGGTGCTGTACAAGCAGTTAAGATTGAGCAAGATGATCTTGATCAACTGATTGTTACTACTCTTCCTGCTGCAGCAAACCAAACTTACAGCAACCTAACTCCAACTGGTGGATTAGGTGATGGATTTACCGTTACAATCACTCGCGATGGCACTGGTGCTATTACAATTGGAAATGTTTCAATTGTAGGCGCTGGTACTTATTATCAGGAAGGTGATTTGTTCACTATTCCAGGTAACTTAATTGGAGGTTCTGCTGGTGCTGACGATCTTCAATTAAGAACAACTTCCATCACAGTTTCAAGAGGTACAGTTTTACTGGGCGATCTTGAATTGGATGTTGATCTTGCAGTTAAGCAAGGTGGTACGGGAAGATCTGAGTTCAATACTAACGGTATTCTTTATGGAAATGGTGGTAGTGAACTATTAGAAACCGCTGCCGCAAACATGGCAAACCCAGGCATTGGACCTGACGTTGCTACATCATTCCAGATCCTGACAGTTACTGCTGCAGGAGTTCCCGTCTGGACTGACACCATCGACGGGGGAACTTTCACCTGAGGTTAAACAATGAATAATGAATTAGATATAAATGTCCTTATTTCTACCCTTCAAAAAAGGGTAACTGACTTGACTCTTACTAATGTTGTGTTAGAAGCAAGAAATACGGATTTAACGAATCGGTTAAATAGTATCATAGAACAGTCACATTCAGAGAATGCTATAAATGGCAAGCAGAATAAAGCTAAAGAGATCCCTAACTCCGAACTCAGCCCCGACGACTTCTGATCTTAGAGATAAAGAAGTTGCACTAAACATAGTTGATAGAACCCTATTTGTTAACAATTCGGGTACTATTGAAGAGATTGCCAATGCTGATCCGAATGATGAGAAGATTGTTCCATCAATGTTTTCTGGTGCCATCACTGATGGTGTCGGAAATACTTGGTATGTTTCAAAGAATGGAACAGATAAGGCAACCTTAGGTTCTGTAAATCCTCGTCACGGAGAAACTACAGGAGCAAATGGTTGGGGTAGAACTGAATCAACAGCATTCCAAACCGTTAAGTATGCTCTCGATAACTATGCACAATCAGGAGACCTGATTGTTGTAGCATCTGGAACTTATGATGAAGAATTTCCACTGACTGTTCCTGTTGGAGTTTCTCTCAAAGGTGCCGGATTAAAATCCACATTTATTAAACCGACTGTTGGTACAAATGATGAAGATGCTTTCTTAATTGAAGGTAACTGTAATATTGAAGATTTATGTGTTCATGATTTCTTTTATGATTCCATAAATGACACTGGATATGGATTTAGATTAAAGTCAACTTACAGTGTTGATGCTGACGGAAGAAGACCCTATATTCAACGCTGTAGCGTAATTACCAAGGGTAGTGCTACATCGGGTGCTGACCCCCGTGGATACGCTGCTGGAGACGCTGGTAGGGGTGCCTTAGTAGATGGTTCAGGTGTTGATGCAACCTCTGCTGAAGCAGCATTACTGTTTAACGAGTGTACATTTGTTGTACCCAATGCAGTAGGTCTGTATCTTAAAAATGGCGCACGTTGTGAATGGTTGAATTCATTCACATATTTTGCTGCCGATAGTATTAAAGGCGAAAACCCAGGCGGAACTGGTTTCAAGGGTACAGGTAAAACCCGATTAAAACTTAACAGCACTACTGGTACATTCAACTCTACAGATACCATTACCTACTATGATGTAGATGGTGTTACTGCATTAGCGTCTGGAACGATTGATTCTAATGATGGTACTTACATCTATATTGATGGTCAAGGTACTGGAACATTTGTAGAAGCAGAAGCACAAACTACTGGTAAGGCAGTCACTGTAAATGGTGACGCTCAATTAGACACTGACGAAAAGAAATTTGGTACTGCATCCTTGCTTTTGGATGGTACTGGAGATTACCTGAACCTGGCAGGATCATCTGATTTTGGATTTGGAACTGGTGATTTTACTGTAGAAGCATTTATTAGACCTTCTAGTGTTGCTAGTGGAACAAAAGTAATTGCAGATTTTAGATCTACTAGTGGGACAGTTGCTGGGTTATTGGTTTTAAGTGGTTCTACTATAGAATTCCAATCAGCAAATGGTGCAGGAACTATCACTGGATCCACTAATTTAAGTGCAAATGTATTTTACCACTTTGCAGTAGTTAGAGAAAGTGGTGTCACTAAATTATATCTTAATGGATCTCAGGAAGGTAGTAATCTTTCAGATACCACAGATTATGGTTCATCAAGAGCACTTTACATTGGTGCCAACTTTAATGGAACTTCAGAATTCCCTGGTCATATTGATGAGTTTAGGGTAAGTAAAGGACTTGCTCGTTATACTGGAGCGTTTACTCCAACAACTTCTGAGTTTGTTTCTGACACCAATACTCAGTTACTCCTGCATTTAAATGGACTTGATGGTGCTACCAGTATTTTAGATGGTAGTGTTTCCTCACAGGATATTCGTTCATCTTCAGGTGGTACTGCACAGTATATTGCTCTTGCAGATTATACCGACTTTGGTGCAGAACTTCGTTCTATCGGTTCTGCCTCGGTCTATGGTGAGCGTGGTATTACTGCAGACGGTAAGGGTGTAAGATTACGTTGTATTGTTCACAATTTTGGTTACATTGGTACTGGTGCAGATGGCACAAATGACATCAGTAATGTAAATCAAGCAAACGAAATTATTGAGGCAAACGCTGGTAGAGCACTCTTTACTAGCATGGATCAAAATGGTGATTTCCGTGTTGGTAATGCATTCTTTGTAGACCAAGAAAATGGTACTGTATCATTTGTTGGTGGATCTCAAAGTGGTGGTACTACCTTTGACCAGTTAGTTGTTACTGGTACTGGTGATACTACAACGATTCTACCTACAAGTATTTCTCTTGGTAGTTTAAAACTTTCTGGAAATACTTTAGAAACTCTCTCAGGCAATCTTATATTAGATGCTCCTGGTGGTAGTAGTGTGCAAGTAGACAAGAGATTGTTACTTGCAAATGGAACATATGCTATTCCATCTCTTGCTTTTACTAGTGATGTTGATACTGGTATTGCAAGAACTCAACCACTATCCGATGGTTCATTTAGTTTAATTTCTAACGGTATAGAAAAAGTTAGAATTACTCCTGATTCAGTTGAAAATTATACAACTGCTAAATTTGTTTCCATTGGAATTGGAACGGAACAAAATGATATTAATGTAAGTAATAGTGGATCTTCATATCCTCCTGGTACTTTTACTAATGTTCCTCTTTCTGGCGGAAGTGGTACAAGTGCTGCAGCAGAAATTACAACTGTTGCTTTTGAAGGAACCATCACGAATAATGGTAGTGGATATACTACAGGCACATTAACAGATATTGCACTGACAACTAATGGGTCTGGAACTGGTGGTGTAGTTAATGTAACTGTTACTGGAATTGCTGGTCAGATTACTGATGGTGGAAGTGGATATTATGATACTTCTTATAATAGTGTACCTCTACAAGGTGGCACTGGTACTGGTGCAGAAGCATCTCTTACCATCTCTGGTGGTGTTGTAACTGATGTTGCTTTCACTAATAGTGGTGTTGGATATAATATTGGAGAAATTCTTACTGTAAATAACAGTGATCTGGTTTATGGTGATCCTCCACAGCAAAGTAGTGGTTCTGGATTCCAATTTGAGATTCAAGCAGATCAAGAAGGGTATGGTCCAGGTGTTGTAACTGCAGTCACTCCAGTTACTGCTTGGTTAGGCGTTGGATATGCTGCAGGTGATACTATTGGATTAAACACGTCACCTGGATCTGGTTTTGTTTATAGTTTAACATCTGCAGGTGCAATTACAAATGTTACTATCACTAATAGTGGTGCAGATTATGCAGCAGGTGATGTAGTTACACCTGACATTAGTATTAGTTCTGTTAATGATTCTACTAATGGCATCTTACGTACAGTAGATTACTACATGAGTGTAGTTGATACTGGTGGTGGAACTTATGTATTTACAATTGCAGATGGTCCTACAGCAACTCCAGTCAATAATCCAACTCTTAATTTCTTAAGAAATACTGTATATAATTTCATCTTCCAAGATGGTGGTGACTATGGTTCATATCCTTTGCTGTTCTCTACGGATAGTGGCAATAATATTCCATATACGGCACTTAACAATTCCCTTCAAGATTCTTCTGGAATTCAATTAATATTTGATTCTCCAACAGTAACTGTTGAAGTTGCACAAGATTATCCAGCGGGAACGATGGATATTACACTTAAGGATGGAAGTAAAGTTACTGCTGGTGCAACATTTAATGGAGGAGGATTAACCGGAGAAGTTATTTCTGCAAAATCTGGAGAAATAATTTCAGTCACAACTCAAACAGGACTTGCATCTTCTGTTTCTGCTGGAGATACTTTTGTAGTCACTAATCCAACTACACTTTATTACTACAGTTCCAGTCAACCTGGAATGGGAAATACTGCTACTGTTGGATCAATTTATGGAACTGGTGGTGCGATTACTGTTAACACTCTCAATTCAGGTCAAACTACTGATGTCACTGGTTCAAATATTAGTACTGCAAGTATTGATGTTGCAGGTGCTTCTAATTTTGGAAATACCTCAATAACTGGCAATTTAAATGTTTCAAACAATGCCACTATATCAAATGTACTTACTGCAGGAACTCTGGTTGCAGATACGGTTGTAAATCAAGGTGCTTTAGAAACAACTGGTAATATTGTTCAATCTTGGGCAGACGATACGGATCCAGAAAATCCGATAACGATAACTAATTTTGCTGCTAAAGTTGATGATCCTGACTTTAAATATGTAACAGTTAATACTGATAGTTCTTATTACAACTTTGAAGTTGATGGTAAAACAAAAGTTAGTAATAGTACGTATCTTGCAACTCTTGCAGATGCTAAAGTTGGTATTGGTGTAGAACCTACTATAGACACAAATACAACTCCTGCAACTGTTGGAGAAATTGGTGAGAAAGTTGAAATTGAAGGTAATGTAAAAGTTACTGGTACTTATAAATCATCTGATGGTACAGTCACTGCTCCTGAATTTACATTCCAAAATGATGAACGTTTAGGTCTTTATTCATATAATGATGGCACTAATAATAATTTAGGAGTAACTTCATCTAATGGTAAAATTGTATCTCTTAATGGAGTAACTTCAACATTCCATAAAGATTTACAATTTGATTTTTCTGCTATTGATACATTTACTCTTACTACTGGATCTTATTATGAAACTGGTGTCACTAATGATGTTCTGTTTGAAGGAGGCACTGGAAATGGAGCAATTGGTAATGTAACAATTGCATTTGGAACTACTATCAGCGATCCTGGTGCAGGATATACTGATGCAGAATATACTGATGTTCCTCTCTCATACTTTGTTTCTCCTGGTGGAAACATAACAACTTTATCAAATCTTACAGGTGGTAGTAATTACGTAGATGGAACTTACACTGGAGTTTCTCTCTTTGGTGGTACTGGTATTGGAGCAACTGCTAATTTTACAGTTAGTGGTGGTTCTGTAACTAACGTTGTTGTAAATAGTGGCGGTTCTGGTTTTTCAAATACAGATACCGGTCTTACTGTAGATACTGACAATATTGGTGGAAGTAGTTTAACTGCTGTCAACATAGTCAATGGTGGTAGTGGATATTATGATGGAAATTATACAGATCTTTCAATTGCTAATGTTTCATCTAATGGTAATAGTGGTACTGTAGATGTTACAGTTTCTGGTGGTATTGTAACTGCAATGTCAGTTAACAATGGTGGTGGTGGATATACTAATACTGACCAATTTACACTTGTTGGTTCTGTACTTACACCAACAAATGATTTAGTTGCTACAGTAGTAAACAGTGGTGCTAGTGATTATTCCTTTAGTGGTGATATTACTGGAAGTGATCCAACAATTACTATAACTGAAGGTGACACTCTCACTCTTACGATAAACGCTACTGGACACCCCTTCCGTATTGTTAGTCAACTAGGAGCAGGTGGAACATATGATCCTACCTATGATCTTGGTTCTGTAACTGGAAATGGAAGTGAAACTGGAGTTGTAGTATTTGATAGTTCAGCACTTGATGCTGGAGCAGGAACTTATTACTATGTTTGTGAGAATCATCCTACAGCGATGAATGGAACCATTGTAGTTAATGGTGCAACTACCGGTAGTGGACTTGCATTTGAAGCAAGTACAGTAACTACTGGTTCTGGATTTAGTATTGATGTTTCAGCAACAGGATCCGCAGGTGTTCAAGGAACAGGTGCTACTGCTTATGTTTTCGTTGAAGGTGGAGAAGTTACTCAATTCTATGTAACCAATCCAGGTGATGAGAATTATCAAACAGGACAAACCTTGTTTGTTGCCGATGCTGATATGCAGTATTTGGATCCTTTTGGTACTCCAACTCCTTCTGCAACACCAACAACTCAATTTAATGTAGGCGTCGGTAATCCTGGTGCTATTTCCTTTGTAGAATTAACTGATACTGGAAATGGTTATGAATTAAATGATGTTCTTACATTACCATCTACATTTAGACCTACTACTGTTGACTATGAAAATGGTTTAACTGTTGCTACTGGAAATTATGTTCTTGGTAGTAACAATATCATATATCTTGTCAGTGTAGGTGGTATTTTAGCAGATCCTGCACCATCACATACTACAGGTTCAGTTGCTAATGGCACTGCAACTTTAGATTTCTACAGTCCTGTTGGAATTGAATTTGGATTAAATGTAAGTACATTACTTACCGGTAATACAGTAACTGTTGAAACTTCTACAGGTAAAATTACTACACAAGAACTTGAAGTTACTCCCGGTAGTACTCTTCTCAATGAAGTTTTGGTTAGTGGAACTAGTATTTCTAGAAGTACACCAGGTAATTTAATTATAAACTCTGGTGCAAATGGATTTGTTGAGTTTGGTGGAACTGATGCTATAATTCTTCCTAGAGGAACTACAGCACAAAGACCCACAAATGAAGCAGGTGCTATTAGATTTAATACGGAAGAAGGTATTTTTGAAGGCAATAATGGTGGATCTTTCGTATCTCTTGGAGGTGTACGTGACGTTGACTTAGATACCTTCATCCGACCAGAAAGTGCTCCAGGTGAAGATGAAGATATTTTAGAATTTTTTGCAGCAGGCGTTGTCGTCCAAAAAATGGGCGAAACTTTCCTTGAGACAAATAATGTTTCTCAACATAGAATTACAGATTTAAAAAATGTAAATCTTTGGGTTGAAGGAACTGCTGTTATCTCACCTACAGATCCTGTATCTTTTGATGCATCTACCGCAATTGTTGATAGTGATGATTCTATTGCCTTCACTGCACATAATTTTGTCAATGCTGAAGAAGTTACTTACAGTAATGGTGGTAATGCAGATCTCTCAAATTTAGTAGACGGTTCTAGTTACTATGTTTATGTTGCAGATGCTGATAACATTAAATTAGCAACATCTGTTGCTAATATTGGAACTAATACATATATTGATTTAACTGCTACAGCATCAACTGAAACTCATTCATTGACTAGAGTTGCTCCTGTAGATCTTTTATACTATTACGGTGATAATGTATACTCTGTAACCGCAACTGGTACGTTTGATGCTAACGCTGCAAACTTCCCATCTCATACTACAGGTGCTGTTGCTAATGGAACTGCAACACTGACTTGGACGAGAACCATTTATGGAGATCTTACAGTTAGTGGTAAAATTTATAGTTATGATGTAGAAGAATTTAAGATTAATGGTTCTCTATCAATAATTGCAGACAATACAACTGCTGGTATTATTGCAATTAATACTAACTTAGACACTCAGTTTAGATTATCTGGGGTTGATGAAACCTTTATCAGAAATGATAATACAGGTAAATTCAAAGTAAATACTTCTTTTGGTTCTCAAACAGAAACTTATGTAAATGTTTTTGAATATGATCTTAAGAAATTTACTCTTGCAGATACTAGAATTAATTCTAATGAAGGAACAATTGATACTTCAGTTGGTAACTCTTTGAATTTAACACTTATGGAGTATGATTCCATCAATTCTAACTTCCCTGCAAAATCAGGTAAGGTAATGTTTGAAATTTATGATGATGCAGCAACCCCAAGACGCCAGTATTCTGAGGTTTCTTACTTACTACGTTCTGACGGAAGTGACGTTTTCTATACGGAAAGTAATAAGATATATACTGATGACCTCCTCGCTGATGTATCTGTGGATATTGATGCTCAAAACAATGTTGTTGCTAACATTGTAGATGTTACTGGGTCATCTACAGTAGTTTATAATATCAAAGTAGTTGCTCAATCCATTTTAACTTAATCACATGGCAAAAGTTCTAAGATCACTCCAATCTGAAGGTGGATTTTCCATTGCAGAATCTACTATTATTGACCCTCAGAGAAATATTATTGATGTTCATACTATAAAAGTTTTAAACAATGCCAACGATAAAACTTTTAAAAAAGAATTTATCTCACATTCAACATTAACAGATGCAAATCCATCATCTGTATTAGATCCTGGTCATTCAGTCGAATCTGATAGAATTATTTTTATGACTGGATTTTTATTAGGAACCTGGGAAGGATATCCTATTGTTGATTTCACTGCTAATGCAAACTCTACTAATGTAAGTTGTAGTTTATCTAATCATGGATTAGTGGATGGAGATACTATTTCAATAGTTTTTGATAATGTTTCGTATACAGCATTTGATACATCATATACAGTAACAGTAACAGATGATGATAATTTTACAATCACTACTGCATCTCCTTTAGATGCAAATAATCCAGTTCTTAGTGAAATTTTTGAAATTGAAACCTTAAATAGTAATGATATTGGTAATTGGGAATATGCTGTAAAAATTGAAAGTGCTGTTTTGAGCGATGATACTCAAACTTTAACAACAGCAGCACACTCAGTTACAATCGTGAAAGATAATGTTCCACCTGGACAAGTATGGTCAGTTTCACCAACTGTCAATAATGTCACCAAAGAATTGAGTTTTCTTTCCTCAGTTTCAACAAATGGAACATTAGAAAAAAGAGGTGGTGGTATTAGATGGTGTGCAAAAGTAGAGATTGTGTATACTGAAAGAAGTTATTAAAGAAAAAAGATAAATAAACTTATAAAGGGAACTGCAAAAGCAAATGGCTTTAGAATTTAATGCTGATAAGCAAATTATCAAATCTGATCAACTACAGATTAATAATGAAACTAGTGTAAGATTTGATGTTGGCGGTGCTGCAAATAAAAAAACAGCAATATTTGGCACCTTGTCTACAGACATTGAGAAACTAGTTCGTGTTGGTATTAACACTAAAGAACCTCAATTTGAACTTGATGTTAATGGTCAAATTAGAACGACCACTTCTATCATTTCAGATACTGCTCGTATCAATAACTTGGATATTGATACGATTGTTAATCCATCGTTAAATCTTAAAGCTCCTATATTAAATACTTTTACTGATCCAGATACTGGTGAAGTTCTTTTCCCTCGTTCAGTAACCCCAGCATTTAACGACGATACCAATAAGATTGCTACAACAAATTTTGTATATAATATTGCAACCAACGACGTTGGTGGTCGTATTTACGTCTCTGAGCAAATTGGTAACGATACTTTTGATGGTCGATCTGCAACCAAACCTGTTAGAAGTATTAAAAGAGCAACTCAATTAGCAGCAGAAACTGATGCAAAAGAAACTCTGATTGTTGCTGGTGGAGAATATTTAGAAGATAATCCAATCGCTTTGCCAGATCAGTGTTCTGTTGTTGGTGATAATATCCGTCTGTGTATTATCAGACCCCAGAATCCTGGGAAACATATGTTCAAGGCAGCGGACTCGAACTATGTTACAGGTATCACATTCCGCGATAATATAAACGTTGAAGGAAATCCAGCATTTACTTGGGGATATGCATATGTATTTGATGATAAGCAAAGATTCTATTACCCTAAAACTCTTGGCGGTCAATATGGTAGAACGTTTGAATTAGGACATAAAATTGCTGCTCCTGAGGAATGGAAACTTACATTTAATGCTAATGATGGAAATCTTGAATTAGTAGTTGGTTTAACAGTAACTAACGCTACTACTTTAGGTACAGGTGTAATTACTGATGTAGTATTTGATGACAATACAGATCAATCTGGTTATATTATCATCAATGAAATTACTGGTGAAATTAACTCTGTTGGTGCAGTTTATAATTACACTGCTAATAGTATTACTTACAATGTTAATGTAACTGAAGGTGAGCAATTAACACCTGATGGTCAGGTTGTCAAGCACGTAACTAGTCATACTACATATGGTCTTAAGTCAGTTAAATATGATCCAGTAAATTATCCTCAAGGATTAATTTTTGAAATTGTAGAACCATTTTATCATGAATATGAGGTAGGTCAATATGTAGAGATTTCCAACTTACCAACAAATGGTACATTTGGTGATCTTGGACGTTACAATGGAAGACAATATGTTTCACATAGAATTGAAACTGCTGATGGATTTAGTACAAAATTTGTAGTATTTAAAGATACTCCTACAGATCTTGCTGCGTTAGGTGCAGTCAATGGAGAATATAGCGTAACTGCTTTTGGTTCAACTGTAGTTTCTGATGATCATTATGTAATATTCTCTCTTGATAACTCTCCAGTCAAGTTTGATGAATCTAATAAGAGTCCAAACAGATATCTTGATGCTGTTGATCTGATTGGTAGAAATAAAACAGGTATTACTGAAGAAGCACTTAGAAGAGCAAAAGAAGAATATCCTGCTCTTGTAGTACCAGATGAAACTCAGTGTAAAACTGATATGGGTCATATTGTTGATGCAATCAACTATGACTTGACTTGGGGCGGTAATGCAGCAACTAAAGAAGCAGCTGATTACTATTATGATGCTGGTGCATTAACCCATGTCCAAGATCAACTTAAAGAAACTACTTACGCTTTTGAAGAGGCAAGAGACCTGTCAATTCAGGCAATGCGTAATCAGTTGAATCATGTAAGTACAAGTTCAACTGCTGCAGTTACTAGACCAGCTGGTTATACTGGTCAATATAGATCTGTCATTTGGGATAACGAAAGGTTTATTGCTGTAGGTGATGATGGTGCAATCCATACTTCTACAAACGGAACTACTTGGACAGCACAAACCACTGGTACAACAGAAGATCTCAATGATATTAGATGGAATAAGTGGGCAGTTGGTGAAAGAGGTGTCCCAGAATATGTCGTTGTTGGTGACGCTGGAACTATTCTTTGGTCAAATAATGCAGAAACTTGGTATAGTATAACCTCTGGAACTTCAAGGGATTTAAAGGCAATTGCATATAACGGAACAACATATGTTGCTGTCGGTACATTAGGAACTGTTGTATATTCAAATAATGTCACATCATGGAATACTGGAACTACAGGAACAACTCGCCCTCTTTATGATCTAATTTATAATGACGATTGCGACAAGTTTGTTGCTGTCGGTGGTGGTGGTAAAATTATTATCTCTTCTGATGGTAATACTTGGACCGCACAAGAAAGTGGTACAAGTAGCGAACTTAAGGCCATTTCTTGGTCAGAAGGCAGAATGGTTGTTGCTGGTGAAACTTCCACACTTCTCGTCAGTGACGACAATGGATTGACTTGGGAAACCAATACTGTCAATAGTAATGGACCAGATAATAATCAGGGTGATCGTTTTGCAGATGCTGCAGATCTTATTCTGCAAAACAAAGCAATCATCGCTGAGATTGCAGTCAATAAGATGGATGTATTGAATCCATCATTTACAATTCCAACTGGCAATCAAGCATGTAAAGATGATGTTCTTGATTTCCTTGAGTCCATGGTTATTAACCTGGAATTTGGTGGAAATGATGAAGTATATGATGCTGCTAATTTATATGTAACAGGAAGTCATCTTCTAGGTGAAGAAGATAGATCAGTAGAAGTATTTGGATATGTAGAAACTCTTGCTATTCAGGCAATGAGAAATGAAGCATTTGATTCAAATGATGTTACAAATTATGCTTCGGGTCTTACACAATATACTGATAATACGATTACCACAGATACTGGTAATCCACTTTGTGCCAATGTTGCAAGTGCGATCACTACGTTTGTTGGAATCTTAACTACTGCTATTGGAACCACTGCTACTCCAGGTAATCTGAGTAGTGTAACAAGATCACCTGCTGCAGATGAAGGAATTACTGGTCAGGCAAACAGATATTGGGATGCATCAGATCTCATCCTTGCGAATAAGAAACTGATTGCTGCACAAGCAGTTTATCAGTATACTGATGCAAATTCATTTACAGTTCCAACAGGTAATCAGAACTGTGTAGATGACGTTGTAGATATTCTTGAAGCAATTGCACATGACTTACGTCATGGTGGTAACGCTAAAACTTATGACGCTGCTAATTATTATACTGGAACATCTCATGTAGATGGTGAAGAAGCAGAAACTGTTGCAATCATTGATATTGCAAGAGATCTAGCAATTACTGCAATGCGTAATACTTCAGTTACGCTTTCTTACTTAACTGATAGTGCTTATCTTGCAGGATTAGAAGATCAATTTAAACTTAATATTGTTCAGTTTACAAAATCAGATATTACTATTGATAGTAGTGATGAAACTCAAAGATGTTCTAATGTTGCATCTGCAATTACTACATTAACATCTATTGTCACTACTGCTGTTACTAATGACAATCTTAGTCATGCTACTAAATCACTTCCAAGCACTGCACGGGGAAGTGATGATTACACAGGATTAATCCATGATGGTAATAAGTTCTGGGTATTGTCTGGAGTTGCTAGTACAAGTTTTGTTCATAGTTCTAGTGATAGAGGAAGAACCTGGAACGAAGAATATACTGTCAGTTCCGTCCCAGCATTCAATGCACTTGCATTTAGTTATGATGTTGCTGTTGCCCTTGGTGCAAATGGACAAGACATTGTATTTGATGGTGTTAGTAGTGAATTTGATTCTTCTCTTAATATCACTCCATATCAAGATACAACAATTTCTATTACATATGATTCCAACAGATCATTTGCTTGCGATAATGTATCATCATCTATCTTTACTTTATGGTCAATTGTTATTGATAGGATTAACGGACTTGCAGTCCCAGCAACTGAAAATGCAACTTCTGTTTTTGCTGATAGTAATAACAAGTTCTTCAACGTAGGTCACGCATGGGATGATCTTCCTATTATTGAAGTTTCTCCATATATCTTTAATGCTTCTGTAATTTCATTCCTTGGTGGTAATGGTTGTGAAATTAATGGTGCTAAAGTTGCAACACCAAACGTAAAACGACCTGGACTACCTCCACAAGGTAAATCGATGGTTGCTGCAGCATTCACGATTATTTCGTTTGGTGGTACAGGATATAACGTATTTAATGATGGTTATACTCAACTGGTTTCAGTATTCTGTATCTTCACACAAGATGGTGCAATAGTTGAAAGTGGGGGATATGCATCTCTAACCAACTCTGCATCTAACTTTGGTACGTTTGCACTTAGAGCAAGTGGTATTAGAGATGAAGCATATAGTTTCCATAAAGGTATTATTGACAATATTACCTTTAGTGATATTGGTGTACCAATTATTACCACTACTGGATTAGGAGAAGCTCCACTTGAGCACTTTATTATTTCACCTGGTGGATTTGAACTTGCACCACAACCCGGACAAAATCCAAAGTACTTTATTGAAGAAACAGTATCTGCAACTCCAACTGCTCCAGTTACTGCAGAGACAAGAGCGAACAAAGCAATGTCTGTCAGAGGTAACTACAATCGTTACACTGACGCATCTATACTTCTTGAAAACAATGCTCGTTACATTGCAGAAGAATCATATTTCTCAACTGCTGCAACATCAAGTAATACATTTGATCAAGATAGGAACAAATGTATTCGTGACGTAGAAGAAATTGTCAAGGCATGGGCACAGGATATTAAATTTGACGCAAATGATTCTACCTGGGATGCTGCTAAACTCTATACTGATGGAACTTCAATCCAACATGTTTCTGGATATGAAGCAGCAACTAAGGAAGTTATTGATTTTGCAACTGGTCTTGCTAAAAAGGCAATTAACAACTTGCTGCAAATTAAAGGATCTACAGCACAAACTTCAGATTATCATGTTGCATCATGGACTGATGAAATTCCATATGTAGATACAACTGTCATTCATGATGTTTCAAGTGCTCCTGATTATGTAAGTGCTGACTGTACTAATGTACAAAATGCAATTCAAACACTTAGTGATCTTTTCGATGAGATTATTGATAATCCATCTGTTACAACTCCACTGCCTTCAACTGCAGAAAGAACTGATGGTTTCTTCACTATCAATGAATTTAATAAGGATAAACTTCAGAATCACGAGATTGATTTTGTTAGACCTTCTATTTGTAACTCTTCTTCACATACCTGGGAATTTGCAGGTTCAGGAAATGACTATAATGCCCTTCCACAAAATGGCGGTACAAGAGGATCTGCACTTACCGCTGATTTTGAACAGGTATCCCAGTTAAATGGTCGTGTATATGCATCAGGTACTGATGAACTTGGCGACTTTAAGATTGGTTATTTTGCTAACGTTGAAAACAGAACTGGTAATATCACCTTTGGTGGTACGGTTGAAATTTCTGAAGTTAGTTTCCTGAAAATTGCAGGTGGTAACGTTACGATTGAAGGTTTTGGACCTGAAGTTAACCTTAATGCACTTGAACTTGGTGGTGTTGCCCCTGGTCCTTCTGATGGTATTCTACCAACGCAAAGAGCAGTATATCAATACATCAATAACCAGTTAGGTATTTACATTGGTCGTACTTATTCAACCACACCAACGCCAAGTGCTCTGGTTCAGTTAGATAACTCAGGTCGTATTAATATTGACCAACTCCCTGCACTAAGACCATTTAATATCTTTACCGTTGTTGATGAAGCAGCACGTCTTGCGTTTGAAGGACCACTTGCAGGTGACATTGTTATCCAAACAGCAACTGCTACATTTAACTTTGCTTCTGGTGATATTGATACTAGCACCGATGAATTTACAGTTACTGGTCATGGACTCAATACCTCTGACGCAGTTGTTTATACTGAAGGGACCGGTGTTGTAACTGCACCATCTCCACTGGTAGACGCTCAAACATATTATGCAATTGTTGTTGATGTTGACACAATTAAATTAGCAAGTTCAATTACGAACGCATCAACTAACACACCAATTGACATTACAACTGCTGGAAATGGAGACCATATTTTTGAAACTCAAGGAACGCCAATTTCCTTCATTTTGAATAATGACCTTGAGAGTCAAATTCTTGAATTTGTTCCAGATGCTCTCCAAACATTTACCAATGGAGATATTACTCTTGCAACACCTGGTGGTGGTCAAGGTCAAGTAACTAATTTCTTAGAAGGTACAATTAAGCAAGTAGTTGTTAATTCTGGTGGTTCTGGATACGCCCAAGGTGATACGGTTACATTCACCGCTCCAAGTGGAGGTGTTGCCGCAACAGGCACAATAAATGTAAATGGTGGTGTTATTACATCAATATCATTAAACTCTGGTGGTAGTAAATATTTTAGTGTCCCATCAACTGCAAGCGGTGATATTACTATTACTACTAGTACTGGTGTTGGCGCTTCTCTTACTTCAATCATCAGATCTAGATTAAGTATTAATATTATTAATAATATTAAAACAACTACATCAGATACTATTGATGATTTTGCAACACCAACTACAAATACCATTACTCTAGCAAATGTAATTAATACTTCCGGTTCTAATTTAGATAACTGGATTCAGTTAACGTCATCTACTATTGATGCCTCATTTATTACTTCTGGTATTATTAATCCAACTCGTCTTGCTGCTGTTACAGCACAGAATCCTGCAAGTTCTTTGACTTATCTTAGAGGCGACTCTTTGTTTGTTCCAGCAGTTGCATCACTTAAAGTTGGTGATGAATCTCCTGTTGTTCTTGGTGGTAACAATAGTGCAAGCACCTACATCAAGTCCATTCAAATGGAAGATGCTGGTGAAGGTTATACAACAGGAACATATACAGATACTAATCTGCTAGGTGGTAATGGTCAAAACTTAAAAGGAACACTTAAAGTTTCTAATGGTGTTGTTAGATCTATAACAATTACCAATCCTGGCACTGGTTATGTAGATCAACCAGACGTAACATTTAAGGATAATTGGACAGATCCACAAAATCCAACAGTAATTACTGGAATTATTGCAAATGCATATATTAGTGGCGGAATAGTATCCCAGATTAATATTGTTGATGGTGGCAGTGGACTAGCATCTAATGTTCCTTTAGTTGAAATTACTGGTGGTGGTGGTGTTGATGCTGCTGCAACTGCAACTGTTTCTGATGGTGGTATTCAATATATTCAACTTACTGATGGTGGTGTCAATTATACCCCTACTACTGGAAATACCTTCTTTACAATTACTCCAAATCCAGCAATTATTGGTACTTCACCTACAAATGCTGCTACGCTAGAAGCATTTTTTGCAACAACACCAAAACTCTTTAATGATATTACTATTGATGTCAATAGAGTAAATGGTAATACTCCAAACGCTAACAATTATAGTACTATTGGTGTTGCTAAATTTAGAAAATCAGACACTGGTACTGGAGTAAGAACTGGACAATTTATTTTTGGTGCTGACGGTGCTATTGATATTGATCAAGGTCAAGGTTCTGGTTTTGATGCTGACCTTCTCGACAATCAGGATTCTAACTTCTATGTTGAGTGTGATAATTTTGTACCAGGTAGTTCACCAACACCTGGTCTTCCTTCAAACTGTCTGATTGGTACTTATGGTATTGATATTGATGGTACAGCTAACTTTGCAGAAGTTAGCACTGCAAAAGATGCTAGATCATCTACCTTCCAACCATCTAACTACTTAGGCGGCGGACATTTACAGTGGAAGAACAATGCAAGCAATCCTGGTTATGCAAATACCTGGGAGTATCTTCAAGATGGTGGACAATATCATAGCGTTCTTACTTTTAGAAGGGGCGGAACTGGAAGTACTTTCTCTGAAGGTGCAACATCACAACTAGGTCTTACTGATAATAATAATTTATATATTAGAAATAGTGGTGCAAACCAAGTAAATGCTCTCACAATTACTACTGCTGGTAGTGGTTATGTTGATGGGGTTTATGTAGATGTACCTCTTGGTGGTGGTGATGGATTTGGATTAACAGCGGATCTCACTGTTGCTAATGGTTCCTTCACTCAAGTAGAAATTAAAAATAAAGGTTTTAATTATAACTCAGATGGTAGTGCAGGTGCAGATTTTGCTGTTATTCTGCCCTTCTCATTCTTTGGAACCCAGAATACAAGACAAATTACAACTCCAGCAGTAATCACTGCAACTCTCCCAGTATACCAAAATAATGCTGGTCAAAATACTTGGTCCTCTTGGCAAAAGATTTGGCATAGTGGTAATGATGGTAAAAATTCAGGTCTAGATGCAGATCTGATGAATGGTAATAATCTTCGTTGGATGCAGAAAGCACTTAACCTTTCTGAAGTCGAAACATTGATGAATAGTAAAATGCCACGTCAAATGGCAGATCATTCATTCAATGAAGAGATTAGAATTACTGCACCAGATCCTCAGTATCTGATTAATGCTGGTGACGTATTTGATGTCTATGTTGAAGGTTATAATTTAACTCAAGAACAAATTGAATCTATTGATTCCCAAACTATTGGTGCTCTTGGTGTTGGTACTCAGTTAAACCTGTATACTGCTAATGATATTGCAGAAGGTACTGCAACCCTAATTAATAGAAAGATTAATCTTGATCCTTCTAATAGAGAAACTGGTTTACAATATGTTGAGCAAAACTACGAGTGGGTTGCAAATGCAACTTTCCAAAAAAATGATCGTATTGTATATGGTCATAATGTTTATATTGTTAGCAATGTCTCTAGTGGTGGATATACTTCTGGTACAGTTGCTCCAATTCATGGAAGCGGCACTGTATCAGCAACAGGTGGTACTGCACAATTCCAATTTGAAAGAAAAGTCAGTAATCCATATACAATTATTACCGTTGAAATTACTTCAGGTAACCTAACTTCTTCTATCAAGAAGATTGGTATTCTTGATGCTCCTGCAGAACTTTATCCTGTAACTGACTTCGCACAATCTTCAGATGAAACTTACTCTTTAAGTAAGGCAAGATTAGGATTTAATGCTGGTGGTGATCCATTCTTAGAACTTGGTAATAACACTCAAACAACTGCTCCAAAAATTGAATTTAAATCATCAGGTAATGGTGTATATGATGCTAAGATAAGCATCACTGGTGGTTCCTCAACAGCAGGAACTGGCGACATGGACTTTGATGTTAACAGTGCTTCTGTTAACGGTAATATTATTTGGCACGCAGGTAACCTTGGGGTTTCTACTGGTATTGGTGCTAGTAATGTATATGATACAAACTCTAATGGTGATGCGGTATTACGTAGTTCAGATGGTGATTTTGCATCTAGATTCATCTATGCAACAGGTATTCCTGGTGGTGATGAGGTAGGTTTCAAAGGAACTGCAAGCGGCAATCTTGCACTGTCTGGCGGAACCATGACAGGTAACATCACATTCAACCAAGATGAAGGTGGTATCGTATTCTCAAGAAACTCTGATGGTGCTTCGGTTCTCTTCTACAATGATAGTGATGGTGACACAAACTCTAGATTAGAGTTCAACATTAATGATAATGGTAATGAGTTCTTCCGTTGGACTGGAACTCAAGGTGGAACTACTAGAGAGTTTATGAGGTTGACTCCTGCAACTTCTGACTATAATGGTAGATTAAGTATTCGTGGTATCACTACAATTGAATCAAATCACCAAGCTGGTGATCCATATGCTCAGTTAATTGTTAAAGGTAGAGGAACTGGTTCTACTTCTTACACTGGCATTCTTTTAGATAACCCAGCAGGTACGCAATCTCATATTAGATTTGCAGAAAATGGAGTACTAAAAGCACAGTGGAGATGGCAAGAGGGAACAACAGTAGATAATAAACTGAAGTTCTACTCTTGGATAACTAACACTGACTTCTTCACTCTTGATGCTGCTAATGGAAATGTTGGAATCAACACAACTACACCAGATACTGATTATAAACTTGATGTCAATGGAGCACTTGCTGCAACTAGCAAGTCGTTCGTAATTGACCACCCAACCAAGGAAGGTTATAAGTTACGTTATGGTTCTCTTGAAGGTCCTGAGCATGGTGTATATGTTCGCGGTAAGGCAAATGATGTTATCGAACTTCCAGATTACTGGGTTGCATTGGTTGAGGAAGATAGTATTACTGTCCAACTTACTCCAATCGGTAATCATAACTCCTGGATAGAAAAGATTGAAGACAATCGTGTCTATATAGGAGGTGGGGACTGCTTCTACTTTGTACAGGCAGAACGCAAAGATGTAGACAAAATTGTAGTAGAATACCCAACTAAGTGAGGAACTAACTATGGAAAGACGTTTTAAATTTACTGGTCCAGATGGACAAATTGATTATGATATGGTTGAAACTGATGGCATGGAAGAAGAAATCCATGCCGAAAATATTAGAACACATCAAGCACACCCAGATCATTCAGATGTCTGGGTTGAAGGTGAAGATGGAGAGTGGGAATTAATTCCACCATTGACAGATCATAATTTTGATCAAGACACTGATGAAGAGGTAGAAGAATAAATG
>Ga0181399_1000254_pt1 | contig 19960 bp, 22 predicted proteins | sample 22SPOviralmetaG_FD_130128 | JGI IMG/M metagenome (GOLD analysis project Ga0181399, IMG submission 130128) | Marine viral communities from the oligotrophic San Pedro Time Series (SPOT) site, San Pedro Channel, CA, USA - 22 SPOT_SRF_2011-05-21 | ecosystem: Environmental > Aquatic > Marine > Strait...
ATGGATAGGGCGCACAAATATATTGAGACACAACAAGCTGCCAAACAACATGCGGCAGTAGGCAAAGATTTGAAGTCCATGGTGGCTACAAATGAGCGTGAGATATACAGCGATGTATTGAATATCAAGCGCGATAAGCGCGGGTCACTCCGCATCAACGTAAAGAAGTGACCGAGGGTGGAGTAAAGCCCTCGGCCACACACTGTCGAAAGGAATAAACAGTGAGTAATGATATCACACCACCGCTAATAAGTGAAGCTGCTGAACCGCTTACCCACTTGATTGGTAATGAGTATGAGTTGGGCTGGCGATCCGTATGGATACACACACCCGACGAGGCTGTGCGCGTTCAGTATAGAGACAGCCGTTTAGTATTAACTGTAGTAAGAAAGGACAAAGAACATGAGCAACAATATGGAACTATGGGAGAAGGTCTCCCAATCGGACTCGAAGTATCTGAAGAAGGTTAGCTTCGGCGCAAACGCACGTTCCTTCACTAGTATCGACCCAATGTATCAAGTGCGTGAGGCCACTCGTGCCTTCGGAGCCATTGGCCAGGGATGGGGTTGGAACTCTGAGACTGAAATGATTACTGTAGCCAACGGAGACGTAGCTTGCATAGCGCATGTAACTCTGTGGCACGGTAGCAAAGAGAATAGCTTCGGCCCATTCACTGGGTGCCGCACCTTCTACAAGAAGGAACGCATTGCAGAGGATGCACCTAAGATGGCTGTAACTGATGGGCTAACCAAGGCATTGTCGCACCTTGGGTTCAACGCCGATGTGTTCTTAGGCGAACACGACAACAAGTATGCGGCAGACAGTAAGCCTACAAACGGAGAATGGTAATGCAGCTATTGGATGTTAAGGCAATTACCGAACTGACTACCATCAGTGCGACAACAATCCGAAGAATGGTGAAGGAAAATAAGTTTCCCCAGCCAGCCAAGGTAAGGAGTCGTGATGTATGGAGCAGCAAAGAAGTCCACGAATGGATTGATAATCTACTAAAGGAGAATAAACAATGACACAATATGATAACACAGATAGCGGCGCAGTATTCCAGCCTCGTGATAACCACAAAATGATTTTGACTGGCAAGCTAAACAACGATGGCAAGGATGCACAGATGGTAGTTACCATGTCTACCCTGCCTGATGGCCGTAAGATTATGGATGTATACGAGAAGGTAGGAACTCTTTTCCCTAACGAGAAGAAGGACAAAGAGACCGCGCCTGATTACACGGGGCCACTGGGTCATCGCCGTGTTGCAGCCTGGAAGAAAAGCAAGGATGGCAACGCCTATATGTCCCTGAACATCAGCGACAAGATGGTTAAGAATGATGATGGCTTCGGTGCTGCACCTGCTGCCCCAGCCCAACCGCTTAACGACGACATCCCATTCTAGCAAGGCGGGGAGGGGGCGACCTCTCCCCCACCACTACAGTGAACTAACCCCTACCTTACCTCACTACGAAAGAAAAATATAATGGATGAACTAACAGCATGGCAACAGCGCGCAATTCAGGCAGAGAGCAAGCTGCGAGAGATAGCGTGTATGCCTAACGACTCTGTCACTTGGAAGCAGATGCGTCAGGCCGCAGCAGAAAAAGCTATGGAAGACCTAGAGGTTCCAGGCAATATACTTATTTATCTCCGCACCTCAGCCGATACAACTATACCAGCAGAGCTATGTGTTCGAGACGAGAACGGAAACTATAACGTATGGGGCATGTCGCCTCGTGCCTTGTATAACCTAGTGCGTGTGGGCGTTGGCCTCATGTCGCAAGAGAAGTTCTTCCTGAAAGATTCACATGACTTGGAAGTATGAGTATAAGTCCGACCTCGACAATGAGGTTAGGATTATGGATCGCCTGTCTGGCATGTGGAACTGTGAGGCAGAGAAGTTACCAGGCTACAACTATGCTGACTACTTCCTGACACGGGGATACAGAGACGGACGCCCACAAGCAGTAGCACTATGCGAACTGCGAGTAAGGTCTACACCTAGATTTAAATATGATACGGTGTTTGTTACGCTAAACAAATATCAGAACATGCTACAGATGGCAGAGTTTACTGGCCTCAAGCCTATGTTTGTAGTCGAATGGTCTGATGAGTGCGCCTACATAGAGCTAACAAAAGACAATGCTGGTGTTAGCTACCCTAAGAGATCCAACCCCAAGGGCAGCGACCACCTAGATGAACTATGTGTCCACCTAGATGTCGCCAAGTTTACTACCCTTTGGAGCGTAGGAAGTTAAGAAACTCTACGCCAGTCTCAACATCGACGAAGCAATGGCTGAAACCTTCGGGGCTTTCTGCCTTCGGGTTAATCACCTGTAGGATAGCCTGCCCATAGTTCTGTTCGTCATAGCCACGGACTAGAGCATAAGTATCGCTAGACTTATAACCCCTAGCCCGAGCCAGCCAAGATACATGTCCTTCATCTACCTGCTCCATCTGTGCTAGTTCCCAGTTGTGCTTGTGACCAGCAATGTATAGGTGAGCATTGCTCTTGAACATTGCCATCTTCTTCTGACCATGCAACGGGTTCCATTGACTATGCCCGGGCATATCGTGAGCCGCATGAACCTTACACTCTTGGCCGTTAGGGAACTTGATAGCAACCTTAGCAGCCCAGTCCTCATTGATAGAGTGAGGCTCAGTCATCCACTTGAGTGGGTCACCAGAGCCAGTCCACATATCGTGGTTGCCACCGATAAGGATGAGGGGATTGATAGCCCTGACAAACCATTCTACCAGGCGCCACGCAGTCTCGTGACTGGTGTCCTGCTCTGCATACAAGCGCGACAGACGACCAACCCAGTTGTTCTGGTAGTCACCTAGCCCACACCCATAGACGCCATCGTTCTCCTGGACAAGCTCAACGTGCCGACGAAGTGTAGGCCAGTCACAGAAGTTGTCATCCAGGTGGGGGTCACCAAACCATAGCAAGCCAATAGGCTCATCAGACTTCATGCGGATACGCTGCCAAGCCTTAGCATCAATGTGCTGCTTACGCTTCTCGAAGCGGCTGGTTAGCTGCTCAACGATTGTCTCGATTGGTTCGTCGCTTGGGGGGAGGAGGGCGCGACTGTAGGTTTCAGTCTCTGCTGTCCCTTCATTCCATAACCCCTTCTCTACTGCGCGGCGGAAGCGGCCACGGAATGTAGAACGGGATACGCCGAGTGCTTCGGCTGCTGCTTTCTGTGAGCCATGTGCTTTCATCATAGCTACTGTTTGTGTGAGTAGATCATCACTCATTGGTTTCGGTGCCATTGTTAACTCCTAATGTAGTTCTTGTTCGGGTTCATCGGTTCCATGTATGACCGAGAAGATATCATCAGCTACTTCTTCTGCTGCATCCATATCGGCACAGCCAGTTACGCGCATAACGATTACTGGTTCGCCATTCTCTTCTATAATAAACATAGAGAAATCATACTCATTCATTTACTCAGTCCTTTCGAGTAGTGCTTACCATCGAAAGTTAGCGCCTGTTTGCGGTTCTGTCCAGTGATGTAGGACACATGTATCCACCCACTGTTAGGCTTACCAGGCGTGTAGTGTTCTAGGATTAGCTGGTCATACTCTAGGTTGGCCTCGATCCAGCGAGCAACTTGATAGTTGTCACTGCCAACAACCTCAAAGTCTACTGCCTCCCCCTTGCAATGCTGACTCGTGTGACTGCTGCCAATCTCCTCACAGAGAAAGGGGCTGCGGTATCCGCTAGAGATTATCACAGGTGTCTTGAAGTGGTCACGCATAGGCTCGAGGACGTTGTTGCACAGCGCTCTGAGGGAGGTGACGTGTTCTGGTGTGGGGTTGTTGTCTATTCCCAGGCGCATAGCTGTCTGGCTTTTGATCATCTCCTGCAAAGTAAAGTTTGCACTAACTCTGCCGAATGGTAACGGAGCTTTAGGCTCCGCCTTTACAGGAGTATCTACTTTTTTCCGCGCATCCCCATCAGTTTGTCGGCACCCTTCACCCCAAAGGATGCTGTTACCGCCACGAATAAGAGGTATTGATACCAACTCGGGAGTGTATCCAAGACCGCGAACCCCTCCCGCACGTGTTGAGTCAGCGATGGCACAAAAACTAGGATAGACGGGACGAGCAACACCACGAGAGCGAACTCATCTTTCCACGAGTTCTTCGTTGCGTCAGCCATGTTGGCTTCCCAGTCAACTTCACCTGTCGCAATACGTTTCTGAACTTCTGCATCAGCCTTGGCCTTTTCTACTTTGACTGCCGACTTAGCTTTGCTTTCCTCGACCTTACCGTTTACCCAGTTACCAGCGATGCCAGTGACCGCACTTAATATGTTAATCATTTCTCTTTCCTTTCGTTTAATAGTCTATCCATGTGATGGTTCCACAGTTCGAATAAACTAGTCAACTTGTCTTCAGCGTTTTCCATGCGTGTGTCAAGCTTATCATTTTTTGCTTCCAACACTGATATGCTGCGGCTGATCCACCAAGCCATAGCTAATGCCAGCGTAATGACAGGCCACCACTGTAGTAAAGTCTCGCCGAAGTTCATGTTACTGTTCCTTGTATGCTTTCCATACACGCCAGATCAAAAGACCCAGGCCAATCATGGCACCAATAAACTGCATCCAAACAGTTGCCCCAGACATCCAAACAGGTGCAGTAATTACACCCCCTGCTACGACCATATCAGTGACAGCTTTGCTTTCCATTAGTCCGCATCCTGGATGGTTAGAGTTCCAGCATTAACTTGCCGCATAATTTCGTCGTAGTGGCGGTTGCCAGTTTGCATTGGAACGCCCCACTCAACGCCATCAATGGTCGCAAAGATAGAGTAATTGTTACCATCAAGGTCTTCTATATACTGTGCTGATGTAATATTCATTTCCATTTTACAACTCCGCCTCTAATTTGTATCCGCCAGTTGAACTTGCAGGTGTTACATTCCTGTAAACATTTGCAGTGCCGCCAGTAACAGCAGTGTCGATAGAAAGCTGGTTGCTTTCTTCGTCGAGTGTATAAACAGACCAAGAATTGACTGTTCCATCAGCACCAAGACCAGGTGTGCGCAAAGATACAGTGCCAATCTTTGTTATACTGGGGGTAGCTCGCATTGCAACAGGAGTGGTTAACCCCCAAAAGCCCCTAGTGCTTGTAAACATACCAATTACATGAAGTCCGTGAGCATCAGCAGTTGTTGTGTTTAACCATTGATAATAATACCGCTGACACAAAGCCAACTCTTCACCATAGCTGCGATGCTCAAACTCTGTATCTACTGAGCCGACTTCGAGTTGAACGCCTGTGAGGAGCCAGTTGTTGCTGGTGTTGTCTGCAAAGTTTACTTGCCCGACTGCGCGGTTGGCATTTGTTTGACTAGCCCAACTTGTTTCAAGCGTCCCAGAGTTGTAATTTGAGCCAGCACTTACCCACCAAGAAACAAACAAACTTAAATTTTTATCAGTGTCGAGTGCGCCACTCGTATCTCCAACAAACGTAACGCTCTTTTTCTCCCAAGTGTTCGCCGAATTAACCGTATAACTTTTCGAAATTGTGCGAGTGTTATCTGTGTCTTTTATCTCAACAATATAAGTCCCAGTCTTTCCCGACTTTACCCAGAAAGACAATGTCATCGGCAAGGCATCAGACGTTCCTTTTTTGATGTGCTGAAAGTCTTGCCCTTCAAACCTTTGGCTTAGGTTGATTTCGTGGTCTGCCGCTAGGGATGTGTCTGCCGTTGTGCAATCCAGTTTATAACTGTAGGCAAAACCATCAGGCGCGTCTGCCGCTTGGCTTAAATCAAAAACAGCTTGCGAGATATTGTTGAAAATATATCTGTCAGGCGCGTCGAAATAACCAGCATTGTATCCAACGCCTATTTGGCTAGTCCCACGCTGCGCCACGTTCATAGCACCATTGATAATCAGGTTCTTGCGGCCTGTAGGCTGATTAGGCTTTTGTGCCAGTTCTCTTGCTTTAGACATTAGTTTGCCTCCAGTGCAGTCAGTCGTGTTTCAATATCTGCCAGGCGCTGCTCGGTAGCTGCACCGACAAAGGCTAGCAGTTCAGGGTAGCGGATACCAAGGCGGGTGCGTTCCGTTGCACCTGCTGGTGCGTCAGCTTGCGTGTCGTATGTTTCTGTGCGTGTCTGTGCATTGCCATCATCGTCGGTGTAAGCCTCGTCAGCTTCCCACCAAGTCGCTGAAATAAAGAAGGCGTAGTCACCAGCATCCAAGCCAGCGTCAGTCATAGCTTGCTGAACGTCCTGTGCAATTACACCAGTGTGCGTTCTGGCGTTGTCACCATTCTCTGCAACACTGTCATTCCACTTAAATGTCTTGAACAGTGTGCTGATTGCTTTGGCGGCAGTGATTTCTGCGTCAGTCAAGCTGGCAATCTGTTGCTTTTCGTTTTGGTCGGATGTTTGGATAGTGCCGTTGGTGGCGTAGATGTCGTCGAAGCGGCGTGATGCGTTACCTAAGTCAACCAAGTTATCCCTTGCTGTTCCATCGCTATCCGAAGGCCCAACAATGTTGTCCCCAAAAATCAATCCGCTAACTGGGTTAGCAACATAAACATTTACTCCCAAAGACCCAATCGACCCGACAGTTGTGCCGTCTTTTTGGAACACCGCAATGTTGCCATCGCTGCTTAATCTGTTGCAAATAAGTGCCGACGATGCACTGTCGGTAACATAAAGTTTATCTATATCACCCCTAAGTTCAACGCCAGCCGTAGCACCATTATCTGCGCTAGTTTTCCCCACCAGCACATTCCCGCTGCTGTCGAGGCGCATGCGTTCTGTAGCGTTCACATGAAACAACATAGCGTTATCACCGTGAAGATATTGAATTTCACCAACATCGCTATCATCTGTGTCGCCAAACTCTAATCGAGAATTGCCAGTATTAGCAGCCAACAACTGTATGTTGGGAGAACCAGTGCCATCACCGATGGACAATTCTCTAGCTGGCGAACTCGTGCCGATGCCGACTTTATTATTCGTGCTGTCAACGTATAGTGTGTCAGTGTCAACCGTCAGGTCGCCAGTAACACTTACGTTACCAGTGAACGTGCCACCTGTTGAGGCAGGAACCATATCGGCAGTAGTAAAGGATTTGAAGGCTACTACATTAAGCTCATCATCCACCGCAGCAGCATCAGTTAGAACAATGCTAGTCCCGTTGGTAGCTGTGTAGTCTGTGCCATTCTCTAGCACGATACCATTCAGCGTAACAATCAAGTTAGACAGAACGTAAGCAAGCGTAGCTGCATTGTCATCAGCGCCAGAGAATGTAGTTTGTCCTGCCGTTGCTGTGTAATTATATTCCAGGAGGGAGGCGCCGCCAGCAGATGAGGCCGCAATCCAGCTACCACCATCATAAACGCGCATCTCATTATCGGTGCTATTGAAGTAGAGAGCGCCAGCAACCAAGGCATCGCCATCGTTATCTACTGTAGGATCACTTGCCTTAGTGCCTAAGTATGTATCGTCGAAGTTATCAAATGTATTGGCAGCAGCAGCAGCGCTGTTAGCGGCAGCGACCTGGGAAGAAGCAGCAGCAGTTGCGCTAGTCGATGCATTGCTTGCTTGAGTAGTGGCTGTGCTTGCAGACGTGGATGCCGATGTTGCAGATGATGCAGCAGCAGTAGCCGAAGTTGCAGCATTGGTCTCGGATGTGGCTGCGTTAGTTTCGCTGGTAGCGGCAGCAGTCTCAGATGCAGCAGCCGCAGTAGCCGAGCTTGCAGCAGCAGTGGCCGACCCAGCAGCAGCCGTAGCTGACCCAGCAGCAGCAGTGGCCGAGGTGGAGGCGTTAGTTTCAGCAGTTTCTGCATTGGTCTCAGCAGTTTCAGCATTAGTCTCGGCTGTTTGAGCAGCAGTTTCTGATGTAGCAGCCGCTGTAGCACTAGCAGCAGCCGCCGTAGCGGAGCCAGCAGACTCAGTAGCAGAGTTTGCGGATGCCGTAGCGCTTGTAGCTGCGTTAGTCTCAGCAGTTTCAGCGTTAGTTTCGGCAGTCTCGGCGTTTGTCTCAGCAGTCTCAGCAGCCGTTGCGCTGGTAGCTGCGGCAGTAGCACTCGTAGCAGCAGCAGAAGCGCTTGTAGCAGCCTCTGTGGCGCTTGTAGCAGCATTAGCAGCCTGTGTTGGGGCGCCCTGAATAGCAGCGATGTTATCTGCGGCAGTTGTTACGTCAGATGCGATGGCTGCTAGCCCAGAAATAGCATCAGTAGCTACAGTTCCATCTTCAATATCAGCAAGAGCAGCAATGTCTGCCTTGATATCAGCAATAGACTGGGTGTCAGCAATGGTCGGCCCGACTTCAACAGCGCCTGTTACTGTATTAAACGCAAGAACCGTCCCCTTCCGAGCGTTTTTGTCAGCCAGGACAAGAGCAGCAGAGGTGTCGGAGTCAGACAAACGCAAGCCACGATCAGCAAGGTCTCTCATATCAGCGATCATAGCGATCAGCTTATCTAACTCTACGTTTAGTGACGCGACCTGGAATGGGCCAGAGGTGGGAAAGTCGGTAGTTCTCTCAAGTTCTACGTCTCGTGTCAGCACCACAATGTCGCCAGCAGTAGCACCAGTAACCAGGGTCACTGTCCCTGCTAGGCCACTGCCGCCTGTTACTGCATAGTCTGTTGTGAGGGTCTTAAGAACGTCATTGATATAGACGTTGATGTCACCATCCACAAAGAAAGCGAAGCTAGTAGGGAACGCAGTTTGCCCTCCTGTAGCGGTATAGGAGATGCGAGGGTTGTTGTTTGCAATCTGAATGGTCATGTGGCTATCCTACCATATTTACGTTTAATCTTTTAGAACCTTTTTGTGGAACATTGAAAAGTCTATAGCTGCTTGCCCTGGAATTACAAACCTAGGTAACGCGCGAGAAAGCTCTCTGGCATTGCCATCTGTATTGTTTTCAAGGTAGTCCCTAAATGCGCTTTGCAGATTCCATGCAAGGCTAGGCGCTGGGCCAGCGAGACCATATATATCCGATGTTCCTGGTCGCGCAATCTTGCCACGAACAGGCATATCTTCTGGGTCTACCAAGCCAGTAGCGCTTGCCATGTGTATAGCATCGTAAGCTAAGTCACCATAAATAGACATTACACCAGACCGATCAATGGAGCGCATTGCTATTTCAGTAGTATCCTTGCCTTCAAACCACCAGTCAGGCTTTGTAACTTTAAGAAGCAAGTAACCTGCGGCTGCGGATACTGCAATGTGCTGTAGTCTACGCTCGTGCGTTGGGTCAAACGACTTGCCCAATACAGAGCTTGCTGCGCCCCAAGAGTAGTTCCAAAACTGGAATGGGAACTTAAGGATGCCAGACTGAACCCGTGCATACTCACGACCATTTACTGTCATAAGCGGGTCAGCTTTCATGCCAAAGACTTCCATTGCGGGATGGAAACGAACAAAAGCAACACCATCAGAAATCAGTGGCTTGTCAAAAGACTTGGCCATAATAATTTGAGAGTCTGTGGCTATATCAATGGCAGTTAGGAAAGTATCGTAAGCGCTGCGAGCTTCTGGTGTATCCATTTCCCACTTAGTAGTATTAGCTCTGTAAACAGACTTACCCTTTTCAATTACGTTCCTTTGCGAGTAAATATACTCTGCCACCTTTGGCTCGATGCCAAGCGTTCCTGCTTGTTGCAACTCCATAGCAGTAGGCGTTTGGTCAGGGTCAGCAATCTTGTAAGCAATCTTAATGATATCCGAGATATTCATTGATGCTGCAATACGTCTAGTAAAACTTGTAATTGCGTGCAGATCATTACCAACTACAGGCAAATTAAACATAACCTTGCTGGGAAGGTGAGTTATTTTCTCGGCAAGCGTTGGCTGCAAACCAGTCTTTGCGTCAGCCATCATCTGCTCTTTGATCATGTTCGGAGCCATGCTCAATACTTCTATAAAACCCTCTAGGTCTGCAACGTTATCGAATAGTGCGCCAGACTCTCTCAGCATCTCAAACATATCTTTTAACGATCGAGCGCCAATCATGTTTACCAAGTCTTGTGTAGCAGTAAGGCCAGAGCCAGCAAGGTGGACAATGCCAGCATAATCGCTTAAAACCTTTGCAACTTGGTTATCAAAGCTGTGCGGGTTCCTAATGTGTGTCCCAGTAGCTCGCAGATAGTCACCATAAAACGCCTGGATAGCTTGTTTAGTTTTCTTATCTGATAGCCCCGCGTCTTTAGCTATCTGCCGAATATCATTCAAAGCGCCCTCTAGCGTTTTGTCGCCAAAGTTACGCTTCCAAGCCATGCGGAAACCCATCTTGTCAGCATAAGCACCCAAGACAGTTACATCCCTTACCAAGAACTTAGACAGCTTACTGTCAGGAATATTTAGAACGCGACGACGAAGGTGCTTACCTTTACCAACCCCACCAATGTAGGCGCTTGGGTCATTGTCATCCCTAATAATGTTACCTAATGTCTCGTCTGCATCCTTAACTGGGTCGCTAACGTAATCCTCAGTTTTTCCAGTCTTTTCATTAAATCTTTTACGGGGTGGCTTTGTGCTGTATTCTTCAATAAGCATATTGCGAAGTTCGTTGTAATAAACTTTATCGCCCTTCTCGCTCTTACGCAGAGCAAGGACATCAAAGTAACGAGGCCAACGATAGTTAGACTTGCCGCCAGCAGTTGTCTTTGCATCTATCATGGCAAGCAGACCGTCTGGCCCAAGCTCTAATTCTTCAATTAACTGCTTTGCATTTGCTAGTTGCGCCACCTTATCGGGGTCGCCCTCAAACTTATTAACCAAGTTTTGTTGGTATGCAATTTCATCTGTAAGACGATTGATTTCTACATCATAATTCTCAATACCGAGAAGCATCCCATCATCTTGCGCCATATCCAAGAAGTCATCTAGTAGGCCTTTGATTTCCCCTTCGATCTTTTTCTGGGTTGGCGTTCTTTTACCTGGCATACCGCTTAAGTAAACAGCAACTTCTCTTTCCATCCAGTCCTTGAAGGAAGTTTTTGCAAGAGTCCAGTCAGCAGTGCTAAAACCAAAAGATCGAACACGAAGCGCTCCATCTTTACCTTTAACATCCTGAACCCAGATGTCTTGCAAGTTCTCCATGGTCTTCCGAAACATAACTGTGCCTCGGTTCTTTTGCTGATCTACACCATTAGTTCCGAACCCAGCAGTGTTTCTGTCCAGAGCAATCTGATTGTTGCCAGTCAAAAGAGCCAGCATACGCTTGATACCTTGAGGCATATCCTTGTCTCGCAAAACATTAAAGACAGGGCTTCCAAAAGGAGAGAGGTCAGTAAAGGCGGTCTTTTTTGTAGACCAGCCGTTAGCCCCATCGCTCATTGCCAGTGTATTGATTCTGTCTTCAAAGGCAGCATCGCTCTCGCCAGGCTGTTTGCTTTCATTCCGCTTGCGGCGCTCCTTGTAAACAAGAAAGTCAGTGTAGTGCTTAAAGGTAGGGAAAGCATTTTTAGCTAAGGATGTAGAACCCTCTACTTCTGGGAAGGTAAACTTAAGAGTGTGATAATCATCACGCGCACGGTCTAGGTTTACAACAATTTCTTCCGTTTGGACTACATCTGTAGGACGGGCAGGGTCTTCGGGGCGTGTAAGCTCACCCTTGCGAGCCTTCAAGGAAGTAACAACACGATCTGAAAGATCTACAAGTCCAAGTGCCTCATCAACTTCCTCATCCAAAAGCTGTTGGACTGTGGGCTGGGTTCCGTCATCCCTAACGAGAGGAGAGGGAATAGACTCTAACTCAAACGGGCTAGTTAATTCTTCCTTGGCAGCGACAAAACGCTGGCCGTTTTCTATGTAAGCAATATTGCCATTCTCAAGGCGTTCTTCAACTTCAACGCGAGTAGGCGCACCATCATCAGCGTAAATAACAACAGTGTCTACGTCTGTCTCAAATGCCTCTGTGCGTGTTCCACGTGAAACAACAGGGGCATCAAGGGTAGCATCATCCGTGTAAATGATGTCGATCTCAGTCAGATCAGCTTCATCATCAACAGCTTTGATTGTGTCATCTAAATGATCTTCTTTAAACTTCTTCATCCCATCTTCTGAACGATTGATAAACGGGACAAGGCGTCGAGCATTTTCAGGCATGACATGTTTAACAAAATGGAACCCGCCAGGGATTGCTCCGCCTAGGACACCGCCAAATGCTGCGCTTGCGCCTACGTTTGCCGCAGCCTCAACACCACTTTCTAATGGGTCAAATGGATATCGGATACCTTCAAGGGCAACACCAGCAGCCAAACCTTGTTTAGCACCAGCAGCAGCCGCCGCACTGATTCTAGCTGTTCCAGTTACTGCACCTGCAACCACACCGATCGCAGGAAAAGCAAAAAGTAAATTGAGTGGGTTTGTTACCGCAGTTCCCAGGGTTGTAAGAAATGAGGTGTTGGCCAATACATCCCTACGCGCTTGGTTTCTTTCAAGACTGCCGCGAAGAAAGTCAAAGTGTTGCTGGCTCTTTGCGTGAGCGAGGTCATAAGCAAAGGGCGCAAGATCAGGGGACTGTTCCATTGCTGTAGCAAAGTCAAACGAGTGATCAATATCAGCCGCACCAAACCTAGCAAACTCCATAAACGTATCGGTTGCAGGGGCTACATACGTTTGAAGTTCGGCAACATACGATTCCGTAAAAGTCGGCTCCGCACCATCGTAGAAGCTGCGTTTGTCGTGTCTGATCTCAACTGGTTTTAACATTATTACCCCTTAGTATCTTTGCAGACCTTCTGCAAGAAACTCATTGATTACTTCAAGCTCTTGTTTCTTATTAAGTGCCATGTCAAAGTAGTCTTTGCGTTTCATAGACTCTTTAACTGTAAGGACGCTAGACAAGCCTTTTAGGGAAATAGGTCGGCCAACCTGAACTTGTGCTTTTGTCTCACTCAAGTAATAAGGTTGCCAAACCACTTCTGCATCAGATGAGTTAGGCAAAGACTTTAGGTAAACTGTCTTGCCAGGAGCAATAGAATCAATCTTAGCACGCAATACAGTTTGACCTTCTGTATCAAGAAAATCAGATGGAGAGTATGGATACTTATTATACCCGCCAGATTGCTCGTAGAACCCGCCTTTAACAGAATAATTTTCTCTAGCGTAAGCCTCAATAGCATCGTTGAAATCTAAATTAGGCATAGCAAGAAATGTTTCTGCTGCTGGCATTAAACTATCCCGCAAGTGAGCGGGAATGCCAGATAGCTTATTCATTTCATACCTGGCTGCATTGCGGATGTTTTGTTCATCACTAACTTTTACATCATAGGTAAAGTTGCTGTTTGCCCGAATGCTTCTTAAAAACTCAGTAGGATTCGCCTTGTTTAGTAAAAAGGTTTTATAACTCTCTACAGCAACATTATCACCGCCCAGTTTTCGCAGCATATCAAGTGCCTGAACTTGCTCTTGGATCCTTTTACCTTCACTTCCGCCAAAGTAAACATCAAGCGTTTTGCCTTTATATTGCTGTGCTGCTCTAACATTTGTAAGCCTGTTAAGGGCAGGAATAACCTGTTCATCTGGAAGGAGGCCAGTAGAAAGAGAAACCGCCAGTTCCTTAAGGTGAGCGGATGCTATTGGCCCATTATTTTCTTTTTGCTGAACACTAACAGGAGCGACAAGAACATCTACCATGCTAGTGTATCCAAGTTCTTTCGAAACAAGATCTCGGTTAGCTGCGTTATTCGCTATAAGGCCAGAACTAAACTCGCTTTCAAATACAAACTTTTTATACGCATTCTTTAAAGCGGAAGAACTAGCACCTGCTACCCCATTGTAATACGTCTTAGTTTGGTTCCACTCATCTTCACTTAGATTTACTCCCTCAAGCTGAGGGTTTTCTTTTAGTGTTTCTTCTGACCAGACGTTTGTTTTTGCCTCAGAACTTAAACGTGCTAATTGAGCAGGGGTCTTATCTCGTGCAGCAGAACGGACTACGCCTAAGCGCAGGTCTGACTCAGCCTTTCTTTTAAATGCTGCCTTTGCCCTTGGAAGTATTGTTGTGCTAGAGTCTACCTCTTGAGCAAGTTCATTGAAGTCTTTACCAGCGCCAAGAACGTCACCGCTAACAGCCCTGTTGTAAGCTTCACTTGCCCTTGCAGTATAAAGAGATAGCTCTTCATTAGCAGCAATATCATTAAGCTGTTGCTGTCTCTCTAACTTAATATCCGTTTCAGCAAGAGAGCCAATGTTGTAAGCAATCTCATTAAAGGTAGGTAAGAAATCTTCCCCACCACTTTCAGTAATATCTTTAGTCCGTTGAGCTAGATATGTTTCCATGTTAAATCGGAAAGCATTTGCTGGGTCAGAAGACCCTTTGGCCGCTTGTTTAAACTGAGCAGCAACACTCTTCATTTCGTTTTGAGTCGCAATCGACATGCGGCGGTTAATTTCTTTAACGGCAACTTCCTGGCCAAACTTACCTAGGCCAGAAGGAATTTTCTTGGAAACAACCTTGCCATCATCATCAAGAACTTGAGCCTCAGCAGCAAACTCAGCGCCAGCTTCCTTCTGCATACTTGCAGTTTGCTCAAACATAAAGTCAGCAAACTGACCATAGCCCTTAGCCTTTTGCTCATAGACTCGCTCGGAGCCTGACTGAACATTTACAACACCAATTCTACTAAGCTTATAGCCCTGACCTGCTCGTGTGCGTTTAATCTCAACCATGTTTTAACCTATGTCCGTTCAGGAATGAAAGCAGATGCTTTATATGCTGTATCAAATAATGTGTTTCGTGCCTGGGCGCGGTAAGACTTGCGAGCCTGAACACCCCTACGCTCAATAGCTTTAGCTTCTTTTTCAAGAGCAGCCTTTTCACGAGCCTCTTGGAGACGAAGGCGATCAACGCTTTTGCCATATAATTGTTGCTCACGTTTTTTCAGGGCAGCAGAACTGCGTCCAACTCTACCACCAGCAGCAACAGCAGCCGCGTTGTAAGCTACCATCTCTGCAAACTGTGCCTGTTGATCTTCGTGCGCTTGCGTGGCTAGCAGGGCTACGTCTTGTTTTTGTAGGCGAACCTCCGCAGCTTGTGCGCGAGCTTCTCTAAGAGCCGCTTGAGCCGCTTGCTTCTTTGCACTAGCTGACATAAAGCCACCTGCTACTGCGAATGCTACTTGCCAAACCATTAGAATGATACCTCTACTACCATGCCGTTCAACTGTAATCCAAATGGAACGGACTGTGTGATCTCAACTACTGGATCACGACTTAAACCAATCAAACGAAACTCCTTCTTCCCCGTAAAGTTAGCACGGTCTAGGGAGAAGTCATCATTTACATTACGCAACACCATGTTCTTATTATTAACAGCTACAGACAAAGTGTCCAGCAAATCCAGTGTCACCATATCAATCTTGCGTGGACGCCCTGTGAGGGAGTCGCCGCCAATAAGGATGTCGATGGGGAGGGTTTTTAGGATAGGATTAAACTGATAGCCTACATAGGCAGCAGTTACCGAGTCCTTAACAGCAGATACATCTACCTCACCAGTAGTGACATCACCTACAGTATACTCACCGAGGTAGTCAGTGCCGCTCAATAGCTTAACCTCGGCATTATCTAAATACTGATCGCTAACATCAAACACGCCAGCCACACCATCTGTGCGATACTGGCAAAAGTCCATGGGCATATCGTCCTTGAACTCTTCTAGGTAGTAGCGGTTGGTTCCGTCACCCTTGTCTCGGACAACAACAGTAAACAACTGGCGGTCTACAACGCAAATGCTGTGGAACTCGCCTGGAGTATCCCACTTCATCCAACCTGCTTTCTGATCTCCACGAGAAGAATAGAAAACAGACAAGCTTCCCTCTGGATTTACCAGGAACATATAGGATTCAGACCTGTCAAAGCCACCCTTAATAGATGCTGATTGTAAGGGCGACTGCATAAGGTGCGAGGCGGTCTGGCTTACGTTCTGTGTGTTGTAAGCTTGCTCTACCTCGCTATACACAAACGAACCTAGCATTTCACCAGAGGCTTGCGTATAGAGCGTAGCGCCATCAAAGGGTTGTGGTCGTGCAAACGAGCAACCGAATGGCGTCTGACGTTTAATCAAAGCTGTTGCAGGAGTGATAGGTGCTGATGTAACAGCAGGAATGTATGCTTCACTACTAGCGGAAAAGACTTGGAGGTCGCGATTAGATACCAAATGCCTAATTTGAGAAAACTCACCAAAGCTAGAAGCAATATCAATGGCATCGTTAGCAGCCCCTCCACCGATAGAGAAGTTAAAGAACTCATTAGACTTGGACGCCCAGATGTGGTCTGGCTGTCCTGTTGTGCCAGCAAACCAAAGGCGTCCCTCAAAGAAGGTTACTGCGCCAGGATACCCACGGATATCAGAGTAAGACTGCTCATACCACTCAGTAGTGGGGGCTACAGTAGCCACACGCACACTACCACCGCCGATAGCAGAGCTATTAGCATTGTGGGTGCAGTCGTATTCAAATGTGTTTTCATCTATAATTTCAGATACAGTGAATGAACCTTCTATCTGCGTTTGAGTGATACCTCCCAAAGCACCAAGCCTAGAAATAGTAACACTGTCACCAGCCTTAAGATTATGTAAAGCCATAGTAATGCGAACAAAACTAACGCCAGAGAAAACCTCTGCACTATCAGGAGCAAGCTCTCTATAAATACCGCCATCTGGAATAGTTACTCTTACTGTTGTGCTACTTGTATAATTAGTAATAAGAACTGGGACACTTCCTAGTAAAAGCCATTTACCAACATGATCCGTTGTAAAGTATGGGTAAGTAGTTCCGTCCGATATTTTCTTTGCAACTAAATTGCGCAACGTTCCCTCAGTAAAAGAACTAGGTGTAAGTGCAATGCCCTGCGGTTGGAAATCAAAGTAGGGCTGTTTAGGAGCTTGCAATACAAAAGCGTCAGTGTCCGCACCGAGTTGCAATTCCTCAAACGCAAAGTCTTCGGTAGTAAAGGTATCTACTGCTGTGCGCCGAATAATCTTAGGCGGGAAGGATGTGTGGCAAATAAAGGTAACATCGCCAGAGGAGGCGAAGGTAATCTCTGATAGCTTTTCTGTAGTCCAAGGGCAGTTGCCAGAGCCGCTCAGAGACATAGTGTAAGACACGCTGTTGTCAGAGGTATCAATAGTAAAGATGTCTAGCTTTTGATTGCTAAACGCAAAGATGTAACGCTCAGTATCCGAGAAGATAAACGGCTCAATACGGATTTCCATTGGATTGGAAGGAATGCGTATATTAGAAAACTCGTAAATAAACTCAGTGCCAGGGCGCTTCTTAACACCACCCTCACCCAAGATAAGGAAGTTGCGAACCTTCTGTGCGCCAGCCTGATACAACTGTGTGTCTACACGGGACGTAAAGGAGGGGCTTAGCTCGCCAAACTGAAAGCTGTTGAAGGGAACTTTAACCTTAGCCATTAGGAACGCCTTTCGGTCAGGAACCTCGAAGTAATTAGTTTGCGTGTAGTTTGTTGCTGACTATCCGTCGAGCGAGCCTTAGCCATAAAGAGATTTGCTTTCTGCTCGAGAACAGCAGCCAAGTTACCGTCACGGGCAATAGAAGTAGCAAAGATACTGGCAAGGATATACTCGACAGCGACAACAAAATAGGATGGCCAATCTTCTTCGCCAGCACGATATATGTAGTCAGCAACAACAGTTTCGGTAGAAGATACATCGCTAAATACTTTGTCGCCGTAGATCGTGTAGTTAATAGGTTGGTCAGATACTGTGATGGCGTTGACCATCAGGATTCCTGTAGGCAGTTGGTGTGCTGTATCGAAGCGGCCAGTAGGCTCATCAACGAGAGCGGCTAGTTCTGCCTGCTCGGTAGCAAAGCGCCAACGCATTAAACATAGTTGTGAACGTGCAATGTCTTCATACATATTTGAGGCCACTAGAGCCTCGGTCGTGTCGTCTTCAAAGGATGTGATTGGGTCAGCGCCGATAAGGATCAGGGCGCGTGAGCAAATATCAATAGCACTATTAGCAGCAGTAGAGGGCATCGTTCACCTTTGTAAGTAGTAGGGGAGGGAGATAAGTCCCCCTCCCCAGATAACTTAGTTGTTGTCGAGAACTTCGTAAACGCCATCTGCATCAATAACAACCGCGCCCATGCTCATGTGAGCAGTGACAAGGTGTGCTACTTTTTCAGCAACGTAGTTTACCTCAGTCTGAACATCCGAACCCACACCCAGACCAATGGCCGAGCTGTGATACAAGAAGTTCTTACCGCCAGCAACAGACGATGTAGCGAAGCATTTGATGCCCATGAATTCTTTCATGGAAGCACCACCTGCGAATGGCAGGTTCTGGTCGCCAACAAAGTCGCTCGAAGCGAACTCAGTGATGTTGAACAGATCAGCGTAAGCAGCAGGAGACAGGGCGAGGAAACGCTTTCCGTCTTCTGGGATGTCTGCTGTGCCGAGAGTTTCGAACATAGTCAGGAAGTCAGCTTTAACCAAGGCACCAGCAGTATCGTTGATTGCTGTGGAGTTTGCACCAGCATCAAGAGCAGTAGTGATAAGGTCATCAGTTTTTCGACCCAGAGCATAAGCAGCCGATTGAGCAACAGCTTGGCGCTCGTCGATGTTGATTTTCAACTCGTCCAGCTTGTCGATATACTCAGGTGCATAGTGATCTGTCAGGGTTGCAGTCACATTGCTGTGGGCTACTTCCATAGCAGTAACATCAGCACCGCGAGCTTTGGTGTTGGCAGCGCCTTTGCCGATGATTTGGAATTTAACAGTCGAGCCGTTCACGTTGTTGGCTTGGCGGACGGTGTTGCGAAGTTTCGAACCCATACGCTGATATGCCAAGTGAACTTCCGATTCGAACTGCGTGATAAAAGCATTGTTAATTGTGTTAGCCATTACATTTGTCCTATAAAAAGAAAGTTAGATTAAGGTTTTTCAGGATTGGTTGTCCGTGTTTCGCATCGCCTGGTTATCCATCTCTGGGCCATCCGCTATATACGGGCCTCTCATCAAGCAATAATGCCTGAAATGTTGCAATTTGGCAACACAAAAAAGAACCGCCAGTGGAGGAGGTCACGCTGGCGGTTCAATAGCAAGGAGATTTGCTGTCTTTATTTATAGAGCTTTGAGAAACCCTCGTCAACTTGTTTTACAAAGCCTGGGTCACGGCGAGTATTGTCCCAATAGCGAGGGTCTTGCATCATTGAGCGTAGCTCGTCTTGGTTTAGGCCAGCAGCAGTTGACCCTTCGCCGCTAAGATTAACACCATCATTCATAGACATGAAGTGTTCCAGTAGCTCTACGCCAGCAGCGCTCTCGCCCATAGCCATGACTGCATCAGACATTTCCTCTGGCACATTCTTCTGCGCCCACAAGGATACGGCCTCAATACGAGCGCTAGAGTTGTCACCCAACTTGGCAGCTTCTGCTTCCAGGTCTGGCCCCTGAGGGATCATGCGTTGCAAGCCCTCTGCAAACTCATCCTGAGAGAAACCGTTCTCCCAAGCAAAGTTAGACCACCACTCTACGTTTGGATCATTGGCTAGGTCTTCTGCGATTTCCTCAGTCCCTTCTGGGAGAGTGTAGTCACCAGAGGTTTTAGGACGATTGGCAAACGCCTCGCCTTCAATCTCTTCCATAATAGAGGTTCGGATATCTTCCTCACCCTTACCCATACGGCTTTCTAGGTTACTGTAAGATGTAACCAGATCTTCTGGTGTCTTAAACTTTTCTGGTAGCCACTCTGGGCGGCTTGTTTCTACTGACTCCGTTGTTACATTGGCGTCAGGTGTTTCGGCTACTGCCTCTACATTATCTGTTGCTTCAGTCATTTGCTTTCTACTTTCTCTGCATGTTTAATGCGCCGCTCAAGCAGCGCTACTACAAAGCGTTGACCCTCCAAATGTCGGAGTTCGCCATCGCTTATTCCACCGCCAGCTACCGCATCCAATGTAATGGAACGGAGATAGCGAAGAACCTCACGCCC
>Ga0181399_1000263_pt1 | contig 19671 bp, 25 predicted proteins | sample 22SPOviralmetaG_FD_130128 | JGI IMG/M metagenome (GOLD analysis project Ga0181399, IMG submission 130128) | Marine viral communities from the oligotrophic San Pedro Time Series (SPOT) site, San Pedro Channel, CA, USA - 22 SPOT_SRF_2011-05-21 | ecosystem: Environmental > Aquatic > Marine > Strait...
AAAATAACAAAATGTTACAAATGAAACAAATGCAAACAAATTTTAAAGTAGGGGATCGCATCGAGGCTTCTCGCTGGTCAGCCGCTCAAAGTGGCACTATTGTACGAATTGAAAAAAAGAAAATTTATGCCTTATTGGACACCACCACGACCGGATACTTAACCCAATACAGCTTAAGAAAAGATAATACTTTTGTAGCTGTAGGCTATTCAATGGACTACCGGTTCTTCGGCGGATCATTTCACAACATATAACAACAAACAACAAAAACGTATAAAATGAAAAAAACTAACATCACTACCGAAAAGAACTTTATTAAAGCCGTAGACAATTTGAGCCGCTTAGGTTTGGCCCTTTGCTTTGTCTGGTTATTTTGTCAAATCCTTAATACTTATTTATAATGGTACTACAATACAGGACAAAAGATCTTTTCGAAATGACACAAAAGCAAAAGGATACACTAAAGAAAGAATTGAAACAAGCATTAAAAGAAATAAAAGAAAATGAAAGCAACAATAGAATTAAATAAGAAACTAACAGCGGCCGAGATCATAGAACTAACAAAGGGCGGCCGTATATTCTCGGCGGCCTTTATTAAAAAGGACGGCGAGTTAAGAAAAGGCCTTTTTCGTTTAGGCGTTAAAAAAGGCGTAAAGGGCAAAGGCTTTGCATTTGATCCAATTGCAAAAGGCCTGGTGTCGGTTTATGATATGCAAAAACAGGCTTTCAGATTTATTACAGCCGCGCAGCTTTTAAGCCTTACGGCCCAGGGTGTCCGATGGATATATAAACCAGAGACAGACCAACAAAGATTTAACCGCGTATGGAATGACGGCGGCGATATAGACAAAAAGATAAATTATATAAATAGCATCTAAAATGAAAAATTACACAATACCTAAAAAGCTATTAAGCCCAGGGGCCACAAACGCCAAGACGGCAAAAAATGAATTAAAGACTTTTATTTTATATCTGGCCCCTTATAACCAAAACAGCAAAAAGATTAATATTTGCCCAAAGGCATCAAAGGGATGCGCGGCCGCCTGTTTATTTACAGCGGGCCGCGGTGCTTTCTCTAATGTGATAAACAGCCGTACAAATAAAACAGAATATTTTTTAGCAAATAAAAGTTTATTTATTAAACAGCTTGCAAAGGAAATAATTTCCGAGGTGGCCAAGGCTAAAAAGAAAGGGGAAAAGATCGCCTTTCGTTTAAACGGGACCAGCGATCTGGATTTTGTTTACCTATTGAAAAAATACGCGGCCTTGGATATTATCGACCTTTACCCCGTAGCAATTTTGTACGACTACACAAAAATATTAGGCAAGGCAAAAAAATATATTAATCACCCTAATTATATTGTAACATTCAGCCGCGCCGAGGACAACGAAGCGGAGGCGGTCCAGGCTTTAAATATGGGCGTTAATGTGTCGGCGGTATTTTCGCCTACTTTACCGGATACCTGGCAAGGCTTCCCCGTAATTGACGGGGATAAGTCCGATCTAGTAATGATCTATAACAAGGGCGTAGTACTTGGCCTAAAAGCCAAAGGACGCGCCCGTAAAGATAGCAGCGGCTTTACTATACCCGTATCAAATAAAACAATTAAACAAACAGAAAAAATATATTAATATGACTTATTCAAACAGCGACACAATAAACAAAGCCTTACTAAAGCATTTTAAAAGTAATGCGAACAAAAGAAAAGCCAGGCCGCAAAAATACAAATCCGAACGGCTTCAAATATCAGTCGAGGTAAAAGATATAATATCCACTCATATCGATAATGATGAGGGGCCTTACTTCAATATTTGCCTAGAATGTTATGATGGGATCGAGTACTATTTACAAATAGATCCAGCCGACTTTTTGTCTTGGTTTGGTCCCAATAGAATAAAGGACCTAAAAAAGAAAGCATTCAGGAACCTTGAGAAAAGGATAGGCAATGAATAAAACTAAAAGACAATACGACCACGCGCGACAACACGCGCGAGATATTAAAAGGCTTTACCCTATTAAAGAAGCCCTACAGATATTAGAGGTGGAGAATAAATATTATCTGACAAATAATACCAACTTCCAAACCAGGATTAATTTTAAAGACTTTAACACATTAGTAAAATGAACTACTACAGCCCATCAAACCCAGAAGAAGAAAGCGGCGGCCACTGCCTACACTGCAGTAACCCAATAGAAGATCCGGACCGCTTCGAAAGTAACTTTTGCTCCAGAGACTGCGAATTTCTTAACGCTTGCTTTTGATCTGAAATAATAATTAAATTTTGTGGTAAATCCCTGGTTAATAGCTGGGGATTTTTTTTTGTTCTTTCCGACCCTTGCTTTTTATCACCTGTTCAGAAGCGATTTAAGCCCCCTAAGAAGCGATTTAAGCGGCTTTGATGGGTTAAAGGTACCCTAGGCCCCACTTTAATAGAAAAAGACGTAAAACGGAGGTAATTGGGTCGTATATACTCAGTTAGAAAAAATCAACGTAAAACGGAATCCGGGGGGTTGTATATCCTCAATTCAATAAAATCAAAAGCTTTAGGGTGTTAGGGTGCTGGGGTACTAGGTTAAGCTTCGTAGAAGGACATAGCTATCCTAACGGAATATATTAATCTAGTAAGATTCGGTTGAATTGGGAATTTGGTCGCTTTATTGCTCCCAATTCCTATTATATTAATATAACCATTTTTTTCTGACACTGTTGTATTTTCACTTATGGTACACTCTAGTTTTAATTTAGTTATAATAGTATGAAGAGAATCCAAATAGACGTCCCCAAATCGCTACGAGGAATAAAGCTAAAAGAATACCAGAAGTTCATCAAGGTGTCTCAAGACAATAAAGATGCTGAAGACCCAGAGTTTCTTAATCTTAAAATGCTAGAGATCTTTTGTGGGCTGACCTTAAAGGAAGCCTACAATATGAAGCTAAATGATTTTGGTTTTATCATAAACCACCTTAATGAATTGTTTAAAGCTAAGACGCCATTAGTACACAGGTTTAGTATGAGTGATGTTAATGGAGATGAAGTCGAGTTCGGCTTTATACCGAAGCTCGACAATATATCCTTGGGTGAGTTTGTTGACTTAGACAACTACATAAACAACTGGGATGATATGCACAAGGCTATGTCTGTTCTTTATAGACCTGTTACTGCTCAGAAGAAGAATCATTACATAATAGAGGACTATGAGTCCTCAGATAGATATTCTGAGGTATTAAAGGATATGCCTATAGATATAGCGTTAGGAGCGTTGGTTTTTTTTTATCGTTTAGGGAAAGAACTGTCAAGTTATTTGACGAATTATTTAGCGGAGGAAATTCAGACCAATTCTCATTTGAAGCAGGTTTTGGAAGGAAATGGGGATGGTATCAATCAATATATGCAATCGCTCAAGGAGACCTCCTCCGTTTTGACAGAGTTACCAAATTACCACTCAGGCAAGGACTTACTTGGTTAGAGTTTGAAAAGGAGAAAATAGAGTTGGAAGCGAAACAATTAAATAAAATAAAGTGAAAGAAATATACCACTTACTAGACAAAATCAAAGATAGACTCAGAGCCAATAATATCACAAGTACGGTTACGTTTGGAGATATGATGGAGGTTGACCTGTCAAAGACCTCTATATACCCATTAGCGCACACATCAATAGGCAACGTAGTATTTGGTGAATATACTATGACTGCTGATATAGGGGTTATGTTTTTAGATCTAGTTGATAAGAGTAAAAACCAAAGTACATTTGACTCTTTTTACGGTAACGACAACATACAAGACATTTACAACACTCAACTTGCTGCTGCAAATGACTTACAGAGTCATTTACGCAGAGGTGACTTATTTGAGGATAATGATATGAAGATAAGTAATAATGTTATTGCTGAACCGATACAAGATAGATTCGAAAACGAATTAGCTGGGTGGGGAATAAGTATATCTGTAGAAATGCCTAATAACAATTTTAGTACCTGTGAATAGAGAGAACCTTCGAAAAGTAATGGACAGGTATGCCCCTGTAGTAAAGAAAGCTATAGATAGGAGGATGCGTATGGAAGGAAAGTACGTTACTGGTAAAACGGCTAGAGGGGTTTCGGTTAAATCATTTGAACGATCTGAACGCATAGGATTAAGAGCAAGCTCTACAAAAAGATTTAATGTAATGCATACTGGTAGAAGGCCTGGAGCAACTCCACCTCCTGCTCAAGAGATTAAACAATGGATACAAAATAAGCCTGGGTTTAATCCGAAGAAGAGTATTGATTCTGCGGCTTATGCTGTAGCCAAGAGTATAGGAGAGAGAGGCTTTGCAGGGAAGGATATATGGGGTATGGCACTAGAAAGTGTCTTGAGTCGCATATTAAATGATACATCTGAGGCTTACATTAAAGACGTTGAGAAGCACCTAAAAAAAACATCTAAAGATGCCTGAAACTAAGGTAAATGTAAGAAGCCCATTCCTGTTGAAATACCAGGACTCCAACATTGACTATGTTCAGTTAGATGTGTGGATTTACTCTGGCGATAAAACAACAGACGAAGGAAGTATAAAATATACATTTAAGAAGTATCCAGTAAATAACAACGACTACGTCATATTTGACTTAGCCGAAATAATAAGAGACTACCTAACGTTTACCTCTAGTACACCACTAAACAACAATACAGGAGATTATGTTAAGTGGGTTAAGACAACTCATAATATAGTAACTACATAAGATGCCAGAAGTAAAAATAAATAGCAGAAGTCCTTACTACGTTAAATACTCTCAATCGGGTATGGTTAAGACTTCGATAGATATATATGTATATTCAGGCGTAAAGAATACTGATAAAGGCACCGCTGTGGCTACACTAGAGAAGAAACCTCTTCCTGGTGATGATTATGTGATATTCGAAATATCAGGTATAATCAGAGAATATTTAAATGCAACATCTGACACCCCCTTTAACAATAACTTAGGTTATGTTAAGTGGGTGCAAATAGAATCAACTATAACAACTTAAAAAGGCAACAAACTATTATTTAGCTTTTGACGGATACGGTTACTTTGAAGAGGGGTCTAACCCACAATTAAGTAGACACGCTTTAATATCTTCTGACTATGTATATACACCAGAAGATACCGCTATAGAGATTCCATTCTTTACTGAGGATGATATTGAGATTGTCTACACTAGAAACGGATCTCAAACTACAGTTGATTTAGCTACTGATTTTACGACTACCGCAGCAAGCGCAATTAAATACGTCAGTTTTACGCCAAACACAAACGATACAGCTTATACTATTAATGTATATGATGATGGTCAAAGCACACTTCTGAAAAGTATAAATCTGATTCCAGTATGCGAGCCTAAATATGCCCCTGTAAAGTGTATGTTCGTTAACAAGTATGGGGCAATACAAACAATGTACTTCTTCAAGAGAACTGACGAGGGTCTTGAAATAACAAGCGAGCAGTTCAAAAAGAATATGATAAACAGCAACGCTAGTTACGATACTAGCGAAGGCGATATAAAAAGATACAATGTAAGATCTCAGACTCGATTAAAGCTAAACACTGGTTTCGTAAACGAAGACTTTAATAAAACTATAGAGGAGCTTCTTCTTACTGAGAATTGTTGGATTACATATAATGGGAACACAATGGCTGCAATACCAATCACGCAGCAATTGACATACAACACCTCATTAAACAACAAAACAATAAACTACCAGATAGAATTTGCTTTTGCATCTGACAAAATAAATATCGTTCGATAATGATAAATCTTCAGTTATACCTTACACATACATCCAGCTATGATCAAGTCGAGTTATTCGACTTTGAAGGAATAGAGCTTGTTCAATCTGTACAGGATGTAAGGGATATATCTAAGGTTTTTGCGGAGTTTACCAGGACCTTTACAGTTCCTGCTAGTAAAGCCAATAACAAGGCGTTTAAGCACTTCTATAATGCAGATATAGGGCGAGAAACCAATCCAGCGGACAATCTTAGATTTGATGCTAGGAAGAGAGTCAATGCTGAATTGCATTTGAATTATATGCCTTTTAAGAAAGGCAGACTTCAGCTAGATGCTGTTAATATGAAGGCCAACAAGCCGTATTCATATACAATAACATTCTTTGGTGATACTATAAAACTAGCAGAGACATTAGGAGATAAGAAGCTGAATGAGCTTATTCATCTGTCCAAGATAGAAGTTCCTTATACAACAAACAACGTTTTGAGTCTTATGCAGATTCCACAAGACGTTTCTATAAAATCCGATATCATACAGGACGCACTTCTGATACCTTTAATATCATCTACCCAGAGATTGGTTTATGACTCTACCGACACAACTAAGGAGTACAACCTCTATCCTCACGGAGATGTTACTATTGATGGTGCTACAAGGAGATCTGGAGTGGATTATCTAGACCTTAAACCAGCACTCAGAATACACGCTATTATCAAAGCGATAGAGGCTGAGTTTAGTAATATATCATTTAGCACAGACTTCTTTACAGACTCTAAAACAGCCTTGGTTTATAACAACCCAGCTTATGCTGAGTTGTTTATGTGGCTTAATACAGAGTCGGGCAAGGTAGATGTTGAGATGCCTCAGATTTCAATGGGAGCTTCTGATGTTAGTCAAGTTGTTGGAGACACTGATGAACGTGAACTAGACGGTGGTTATCCAAATAACACTAACCATCCAGGAATACACCGTATATTCTCAACTCCCAGTGACTCAGCATACTACTTCGATGTGACAGTTACAGTGTCCGAACCGCTACAACCATATAACTTTGTACTCAAGAAAGATGGCGTTGAGTTCGTCAGAGTTAATGGGCTTACTGGCACAACAAGACCGATGGTTGCATCTGGCTCTAGTGATGAAGCTGAAGAAAGGATAAAGCTGCCAGCTGGAGGTTACAGCTTTCATTTAGAGACGCAAGCGACTATGACCTTTTCGTTTGATATTAAGCTTAAATTTAATAGACCTACCAGGCTCTTAAGTGGTATATTCGGAACTAGGACTTTTACTATCCGATATACAATGGGTAGAACCATCACAGCAAGTGATGTTAGCACTGCGACCAAGGATACTGCAGTTTTGATACCTAAGATGAAGGTATTAGACTTTATTACTGGGCTATTTAAGATGTTTAATCTAACGGCGGTTACAGACGAGGATGGGAATATTGTTGTTAAAACACTAGACTCGTTCTACAGTTCAGGAGATACCGTTGATTTAACTGAATACATAGACACTACGCAGTCAACTATAGAGTCTGTAGTTCCATTCTCTTCAATAGAGTTTGGATATGAGGGGCTTGAAACTATATTTGCTGCTCAACACGAAGAGATTGCAGGTAAGAAGTGGGGAACTGCAATGTATCCAGACGTAGACTCTAATCCAGATGATAATACTTTTCTAGATATTGGAGACGTTTACGAAGTGATCCTGCCGTTTGGACACCAAAAATATAATAGACTTTATGATGCGGATGACCCCTCTGGAACATTGACTAATGTTCAATGGGGATATGCTGTTGACCGTCAAGAAAATCCTACATTAGACAAGCCGCTTTTATTGTATGTATTAAAGCCCAATTCTCAAGATGCAATAGAAGTGACAAGCTCACCGACCACATCTTCTTTTAAGACCTCTTACTTTATACCTTCCAACAGTCTTAATGAGACGAATGATACTGACAGCACAAACATAAACTTCTTTGCGGAGATGAATGAGTTTGCTCAAGTGGACTTTAGCAATACTTTATTCAAGGCTTATTACGAAAATTATATAACTGAGACTTTTGATCCTTCAAGTAGACTGCACAAATACAGGGCTATAATACCAGATGACGTTCTAAGGAACTTAGAGCTTAATGACAAGATAGTCGTTTTTGATTCGGAGTTTAGGATAAATAAGATGTCTACTAACTTCTTGACTAAAATCACAAACCTAGAGCTTCTCAGAAAGTCAAATCTAGTAGACCTTCAGGATAATATGCCTGATCTAACAGACAATGTATCTAAAACACTAGGTACAGTAGACACCACACAAGTAACCGTAGACTTAACAGACAGAACATTATGATAAAGCAGATAATAGAGGGATTGCAACTCCTAGATTTTTATGATGCTAGTGAAACAATACAATTTGCTAAAGGCAGCCATAAGCTGCCTGAGGGCTTTAAGGAAATGAGACAAACTATAAAACGTAAGCGATATGGCAAATAGAATACAGTTTACATTTGAAATAAATGATGCTGGTAAGGTAAAGGTTGATGGGTTAACAAAGTCCTTTGTTAGTTTGGATAATGCCATAAATAAAGTCAACGTAGACTTAAAAAAGCAAAGAGATGCGTTAGCTAGTTCTAATAGGGGGCTTCAGAACACTATTTCAGATGCTGGCCTGGCAGGAGCAACATTGACTGAATTAGGTAGAGCTATATCCGACTCAAACTATGGGATAAGAGGTATGGCGAACAACTTTTCTCAACTCTCTACTTTATTCATCACTCTAGTCTCTAAAAGAGGTGGTGGAATTGGCGGCGTAACACTAGCCCTTCGGCAGCTAGGAAAGCAGCTTTTAGGTCCTTTAGGAATAATACTAGCATTTCAGAGTATAATAGCTCTTCTTGAAAAATTTGCTATTCAAGCGGATGCGGCTAATGCAGCGGCTAAAGGTCTTAAAGAGACGTTTTCCGCCAACAGAAAGTTGGTTTTAGCTCTTGCCAGGAATACACTCAAATATCAAATATCAAACAAAGCTTTAAGGGAGGAGACTGAACGGTTGGCCGAATCGTCTAAAGAGTTTGCTCAAGGCTTAGAAAACCTTGGTGATCTTAACGATGACAGTGTTCGTGGGTTGATAGGTAAATACGTTGAACTCCTAGAGTTAGAAGACAAAAGAGCTGACTTGCTTCAACAGGAAAACGTCGACACGTTTGAGTTGGCAAAAATTACTGATAGAATATTACAGTTAAAGAAGTTATTTGCTAAAACGCAGAAGGATGTTAACATTGACGTTGGAGAAGAACTTAGTCTTACAGAACAGATTACTAAAGCTAGATCTGAATTAGTAAAGACACTTTCCGAACCTGAAGTTGAATTTGATCCAGACTCTGTTCAAGTTCTTGACGATTTGGATGTGTTTTTCGATGAGATTGCTAGAGAAATGCCGAATTTACAAGAGGTGATATTTGGTCTTTCCGCAACAGATAGAGAGAGGGCATTGAGAGATTTGGAAAATCAATTTGGTGACGCTATAAAAACAACCGAGGCTTTTAGGACGGCTCAGATAGCTTTGAATAAGCGTTTCGATGACATTGAACGTCAAAATAAATTAAATCATTTAGCGGTGATGCTTAAGAATGTAGGAACTTTCTTTCAGCAAATGGCAGTACTTAATGAGGGAAATAAAGATTTAGCTAAAGCATCGATTATAGCTAACTCCGCAGCCGCAAGTGTTAGTGTGTGGGCGTCTTATCACGCCCTTGAAGCTCAGCCTAAGGGTTTCCTAGCCACTGCTGGGGCAGTAGCGGCTCAAGCAGCCATAATCGCACAAACCGTAAATGCCCTGAAGTCCGTTGAAACAAGCACTCCTTTAGGTGGTGGCCGCAGCGGATCAACTTCTAGCGCTTCTAGTTCTCAAGCTCCAATATTCAATGTTGTGGGACAGTCTGGTGTCAGCGCAGGTCAGCTAGGTAAGACTATAGCAGCAGCTAGGTCTGAACCAATGAAGGCTTATGTTGTCGCTAATGATATTACTAACGCTCAGGAATTAGAGAATAAGATTATTCAGCAATCTAGCTTAGGTTAAAACAATACAAAAAACAAATAGTTATATTAATATGGAGAGAGTCATAGAATTAATTATAGATGAAGAGAACGAATTTAGCGGAATAGAAGCTATTTCCGTTGTCGAAAACCCTGCGATAGAGGAAGACTTCATTGCGCTTAAGAAAGCTCCTGTATTGCTCGCTGAAGTGGATGCAGAGAAGCGTATTCTTATGGGTGCGGCTCTTGTTCCAGATAAAAAGATTCTTCGGAGAAATGGCGAAGAAGAATACTATATATACTTTTCTAAAGATACTGTAAGAAAAGCCTCTGAGCTTTTCTTGAGAAGAGGGTATCAATCTAATTCAACATTAGAACACCAAGAAAAACTAGACGGTATGACTGTTGTCGAAAGCTGGCTAGTAGAAGACAAGAAGAAGGACAAGTCCAGAAAGTACGGACTAGATGTTCCTGTAGGTACTTGGATGGTGTCTATGAAAGTATATAATGATGATGTATGGGCTAAAGTAAAAGCAGGTGAACTGCACGGTTTTTCTATAGAAGGATACTTTGCTGATAATGCAGAGGAGAGACCCAAAGAGTCTGTTCCTGAAACATTCTGTGAGGAATGTGTCGAGGAGTTAAACGCTGAATACGAACTACTAGAGGTTTTAAGTGAGCTTTCTGATAAACAAGAGTTAGAGTCTTATGGAGGGTTCCCAAAGTCAGCAATCAATAACGCTAAAAGAGGAATAGAACTAAATGAGGGAGTTGGCAATCGTTGTGCTACCCAAGTCGGAAAAGTACGAGGGCAGCAGATCGCTAGAGGAGACACAAAGTTTACAGTATCTACTCTTAAGCGGATATACAGTTATTTATCTAGAGCAGAAACATATTACAATCCAGGGGATACAGAAGCTTGCGGAACCATTTCTTATCTTTTGTGGGGAGGTAAATCAATGCTAACTTGGGTAACGTCTAAGCTTAAAGGACTTAATGAAATTGAAGCAGCCTCCGTCATTATAGACGGAAGGGCTGCATATTCTACTATAGAAGAAGCAGAAAAAGCTGCAGAGGATATTGGTTGTGAGGGATACCATACGCACGATTTTGAGGGAGATACTTGGTATATGCCGTGCGAAACCCATAACTTAGCTGAAATTGGCCCAAAAGGCGGTGTCAGAAAAAGTCCTAAAGCCCCTAAATCTGATACCCCAAATCCGTCACCGAAAGGTAAGGGAACGGCCAAGGGTGATGCATCTGGTAAGACAGGTGCTAAAGTGTCTGAAAAAGACAGGGCAACTTTAAAAAAGAAAGCAGATGAATTTAATAAAAAGTATAAGGAGAAACTTGGATATGGTGTTACTGTTGGTGTTTTGTCTAGCGTTTTTCAGCGTGGTCTTGGTGCTTTTAACACAAGCCATTCTCCTCGTGTACGCTCGGCTTCTCAGTGGGCTTTTGCAAGGGTTAATGCTTATCTTTACCTGGTAAAGAGCGGAAGACCCGAGAACGCAAAGTACACTACAGACTATGATTTACTGCCAAAGAAACATCCCAAAAGCAGTAAATAATGCCTACAACAAGAAACACTTCATATAAGGTTCACGTTCAGCACACTGATCAGTCAGAGGTTGATAGCGTGAATATCGAGGATGGAGCAATGCTTCATACTAGTGACGCATTGTATATGGGTCATCAAGGAAGCAATGTTATTGTATATCCTCAAGGAGGTACTACTCAGTTAGGATGGGCTAGGTATGACGATACAGTTTATACTTCATCAAACAAACTATCCTTACTAAATGGAGTAGAAGCCGTTGTTCCTAATAATGCAGGGAATGTGGTCAAAAGTCACTCAAGTATTGATTTTTACAACTCCGCTACTCAGAAGATTTTAGGGGTAAATGAGAATGATGTTTATGTTTTCACCTTGGCTTTTAAAGCTCAGGCTCCAAACGCTAATCAGACATACTTAGAATATAATCTAGAAGGATCTGGACAAATATCAAGAGTATCCGGAACTATGGCGTTCCCTAAAGGCAATAATGTGGAGCATCAAGAGAGTATGGTTATGCAATACTACACAGACTCTACGTTTGTTGAGGATGGAGTGCAGTTAAAAATAACCTCTATTGGAAATGGATCTTCTGTATGGGACATAATATACTTTATACAACGAACACAAAACGGAAGTCTTAGCTAATGAGTTATCGCAAACACAGAGACAAGGGTAGACTACCAGTCCCCGGAGATAAAAGAAGAGCTTGCCTATGCGCTGATTTAGAAACATATTCTAGGGAATGCTGTGAAGGCGAGCTTATCAATCAAGGCATTGGAAGCCTTGAAAACCACTCGTCATCTACCATAACTTTTGTGGATGGATCTGAGGATATTGTAAATATTAGTGGAGATGGTCAAGATCCTAATATAGCTCCAGATCCATCTTTTGATTGCTTAACATTAACTCTAAGCGGATTCGATGTTGCTCAAGACGGAACTATAACATTACCAACGACAGACCTTGGCACTATAACAGCAACTACCCCTGCTAGTTTTGACAGAGTCAATACTGTTACTGTTAGAACACTAACGGTGACGATAGAAGCACCTGCTGGTTATTTAAATGCAGGTTCTCCTATTGAATGTACGACCACAGCTACACAGCCTTCTAGCCAAACATTCTCTTGTGCAGATATTGGAGCGACTGGTTTTGCGGTTGCTGGAAATGGAACTATTACAGATCCAACCTTAGCTCTTGGAACTATAGTCAGCAAAACTCCAACAAGTTTTGCGACTAATACTACTGGTTCTAATATAACTAGAACAGCGACATATACAATAGAAGTTCCTGCTGGATATTACAACTCAGGAAGCAATATTACTTGTGATTTGAGTGCTAGTCAAACTCCAGTATGTCAAACTGATTCCTGGTACTATTTTGAGATTAGAAACAACTCATTCTCTGACATATTGAATTATTCTTCTACTGGACCTCTAGGAGGTTTAAGTGGCGGTATTGATGATGGAGATACTCAAGTAGTTGTTGCTAGACAATCTTCGGAGATAACAATCACAGGGGGAACGGACTACACTGTAACCCAAAAAGGATATGCTGGAGTATATCTAAACGCAGCTCCACAACAAGGATTTGTAGATGCTACTGCAGCTTGCGGTTCTAATATTAACAGCAGCTACTTTGCTCACTTCTACCTGCCTTACACCCTTTGGGATCACGGAACTCAGACAGACCCAAATAATTCAAGCTACGTTAATAGTAGTGCTGACTTTGATGGGCAGCAGTTGTTTAGGGATAATATGCTTTACTCTACTCAATATACAGGAGGTAGAACTGCAAGTCACGATGCTAGACACGGAGTCAAGTTTACTTGTTCTGGATCACCGTCTCATAGTGTACAATTATTATCTGTACCAGGAGGTTCTATTTCAAATGGAACGATTAGCAACGTAACTTCTTGTGCTTAAAAATACAACACAATCATTTTTAAATAGTAATATTAATATATAACAATTATGAAAGCCACTGAAATCGTAGAGAAACTTAAAGAAGTGCTTTTGGGAGCGAATGAAGTCTCTGAAGAGCAATTATCTGAAGAAGTTTCTGCTGTAGAAGAATCTACAGAGGAAGCGCCTCAAGAAGAAGTTAATCTTAATGAGGATGAACAACCAGTTGAGGTTGAAGCCGAAGAGACTCAAGAAGTTGAAGCAAATGAGGAGATTTATGTAACAAAAGAAGAATTTGCTCAATTAAAGTCTATGGTAGAAAAAATGATGGTCGATATGACTGCTCAGGATGAAAAGATGAACGAGGATGTCCCTAGGGAAGAACTTTCTGCGGTAGAAGATGTTGTTGAGCCTATGGTTCACACTCCAGAAGAAACAGCAGACGTTAAGACTAACCTGTTTAGCCAGAAGAAAGTATATACTACTTCTGATTCTGTATTCTCTAAAATAGCTAAAATCAAAAAATAAATTATTTAATAACAATAAAAAATGGCAACTACTACTTCAATTACTACAACCTATGCAGGTGAGAGCGCAGGAGAATATATCTCCGCAGCTCTTTTGAGCGGTAGCACTATCGAAAATGGTGGTATTACTGTAAAGCCTAATGTTAAATTCAAAGAGGTAATCAAGAAACTTGGTACTGATGGCATCGTAAAAGACGCTAGCTGTGACTTTACCGCGACATCTACTTTGACTCTTACAGAGCGAATCCTTCAACCAGAGCTTCAGCAAGTGAACTTGCAGCTTTGCAAGAAAGACTTTGTCTCTGACTGGGAAGCTATCTCTATGGGATATTCTGCTCACCACGATTTACCAAACAACTTCAGTGATTATTTAATCGGATATGTTGGTGCTAAAGTCGCTGACAGAACTGAAAGAAATATCTGGTCTGGAGACACTTCTACTAGCGGACAGTTCAATGGATTCACTACATTAGTTTCTACTGATGCAGATTTACCATCGGCTCAAGAAATCGCTGGAACTACAGTAAATGCTGGAAACGTTATCGATGAATTAGGTTCTATCGTAGACGCTATTCCTTCTACTTTGTACGGAGCTGAAGATATGTACATCTATGTATCTCAAAACATCGCTCGCGCTTATGTACGCGCTCTAGGTGGATTTGGTGCTAGTGGATTAGGGGCTGCAGGTACAAACTCTCAAGGTACTCAATGGTGGAATAACGGAGGCCTATCTTTTGATGGTGTTAAGTTGTTCGTAGCCAACGGTCTTGCTGACAACGATGCAATTGCCACTACTAAATCTAACCTTTACTTTGGAACAGGATTATTGTCTGACCACAATGAGGTTAAGGTATTAGATATGTCTGACCTTGATGGTTCTGACAATGTACGCGTAGTAATGCGTTTTTCTGCAGGTGTACAACTTGGAGCTATCGAAGACGTAGTAACTTACGGAATCGCTAACTCAGCTAACTAATAACTTAATAAATAATCAAAAAGGGTAGGTAAGCCTCGAGCCTACCTGCCCTTTTTTAATACCTAATAATATGGCTTGTGATTTAACAGGAGGAAGAGCTAAACCTTGTAAGGATGCCGTAGGTGGTGTTAAGAAGATTCACTTTGTGGACTTTGGTGATTTAGGAACTGTCACTATCGACAGTGATGACCAGGTTACTGATATGGGTGGAACGTTTAATTATCACACTTACGATGTCAAAGGGAACTCTTCTCTGGAAACAAATATTAATAGTTCTATTGAGAATGGAACTACTTTCTTTGAGCAGATTGTTAACTTGACTTTGCACAAACTAAGCAAAGAGGATAACAAAGAACTTAAGCTTATTGCTTTCGGTAGACCTCACGTCTTTATTGAGACTTTTGATGGTAATGTCCTATTGGTTGGAAGAGAACACGGTGCTGAAGTTACTGGCGGAACTGCCGTTACTGGCAGCGCGATGGGTGACTTGCAAGGGTACACTTTGACTCTTACGGCTGGTGAGACTACAATGCCAAACTTTGTAGATTCACCAACGGCGGCAGATCCTTTTGCTGGTATGACTAGTGCTACTGCAACTGCTTCTGCGCAAAGAACTTTATAATTAGTTCTTACTATAGATAAAGGGGGGCCTATATGGCCCCTTTTTTTATATAAAACAGTAAGAAAAATATTTAGTTATAATAGTATGATAAGGTTGTTACCAAATACCAATTCGCAAACTATAAAAATGCTTCCTCGGGTCACAGTGGCCGATACAGGTTTGTCTTTAAAGATAGTTGAAGATGGAACTAACAAGTCTGAAACCTTAACAGACTTAAGCTCCACAGTCAATGGCAACTTTGTAGATGTGAATTGCACTTTCAGCATCCTATCTGACAATAGTATGTTCACTATTGAATTATTCAAGGGTTCAACTCTATATTATAGAGATAAGGTCTATTGTACGGACTCTTATATTTCTACATCGAACTATACTATTAATGATAGCAAGTACACTGAGAGTGAAAATGGTGATACCAATCAGCAATATATTTATGTATGAAAAACTTAAAAGTTGTAAATCTTTCGGGATACGAAATACCTAGGATCGTTGAGAAGCAGCGTAATTCTTGGGTGGAGTACGGTGAGGATAACAATTATTTCGGTCAGCTTGTTGAGAGGTACCTGGGTAGTCCTACAAATAGCCGTTGTATCAACGGTATTTCCGATATGATTTACGGCAGAGGTTTGAGTGCTACTGATTCTGAGCAAAAGCCTTTGATGTTTGCTAAAATGCAGGCATTACTTCAACCTAAAGAGGTTAGAAGAATATCTAATGACCTTAAAATGTTGGGTCAAGCTGCTGTTCAGGTCGTTTATAAGAATAGAAAGAAAGAAATAGGTGGTCTTTTTCACTTCCCAATGGAGACATTGAGAGCTGAGAAGGCTAAAGACGGTAAAGTTAAGGCGTATTACTATCACGCTAACTGGTCCAAGATCAAACAGAATGAAAAACCAAAGAGAATACCTACTTTCAAGAACGGAACTAGGTCTCAAAGGATAGAACTTTACATAATCAAGCCTTATAAGGCAGGTTTTTACTATTATTCACCTGTGGATTACCAAGGATGCTTGCAATATGCATCCTTGGAGGAGGAAGTGAGTAATTATCACCTTTCAAATATCCAAAACGGCCTACAACCGAGTATGCTCATCAACTTCAACAACGGAATCCCTAATGAGGAGACTCAAGAGATGATAGAGCATAAGATTTACGATAAATTCAGTGGGTCTAGCAATGCAGGGCGTTTTATTTTGGCTTTCAATGACGGAACAGAGAACCAATCTAATATAGAGCCTATAAACCTACCTGATGCTCACGCTCAGTATGAGTTTTTAGCTAAAGAGAGCCGAGAAAAGATTATGATTGGCCACGGAGTGGTATCTCCTATACTTTTAGGTATAAAAGACAATACAGGATTCGGTAATAACGCTGAAGAGCTTAGGACCGCATCTATTTTGATGGACAATATGGTTATTAGACCATTTCAGCAGCTTCTACTTGATTCTTTCAAGGAATTGATGGCGTATAACGACATTATCCTTGATCTATACTTTGTAACTCTACAACCAATCGAATTTACTGAACTTGATAATATAGAGACTAAAATCAAGAGAGAAGAGGAGACAGGAGAAAAGCTTTCTGCGGTAGAAGTAGTAGCTGAAGAGGTTAAAGTCCAGCAGGAGGCTCCTGAGAGCCTCACAGAGGGTGTTAACGAACAAACTGAAGAGGAATGAAGGCATTATTTGTTACAATGACGGAATTAAAGCGAAAATCTATACTAGATGGAGCTTTGGATACAGATAAGCTAATTCAGTTTGTAGAAGTGGCCCAGGACGTTCATATACAGAACTTCCTAGGTACTAAGCTGTATGAGAAGATACAGACATTAATAACCGCAGACACTCTTGATGATTCTGTGAATGCAGATTATAAAACATTACTAAACTCATATATTAAGCCTATGCTCATTTGGTATTCGCAGTATGCTTATATACCCTTTGCGGCTTATCAGATTAGTAATGGTGGTGTGTTTAAGCACACCAGTGAATCTAGTGAAAGTGCTACTAAGGAAGAGATTGACGCTCTAACGGCAAAGGCCAAAGACTTTGCTGACTTCTACACTAATAGATTCATTGATTTTATGGTAGAAAGAAGTAGTGATTATCCAGAATATACTGGTTCGCAAGATGAAGGTATGTATCCAGATAAAGACCCAATGTATGGCGGATGGGTAGTGTAAAGAAAAAGTATAAACCAAAGTCAGAAAATATAGTTAAGCTGACTAAGTTTTTAAATAAGATAAGTAATGGCAAATAGTATAAACTGGGGTAAGATTTATTGTTTTACTGAGTTTGGATCAGAAAATTCTACAATAGCAGAATCAATTCCTGGATATTCAGCGGCAGCTTGTTTCTTAGGTCCTAAAGAACCTGGACAAATAGAAACGTTAGCGCTTACCGTTGACAATACATCCACATATACTATTGACAGTACTGTATTAAAAGCAGATCAAACATTAATATAATTATTAGAGTAATATGGCAACAGCAAATTTAAATGAACCAACTAGCGCAGTAAATGGGAATATCCCATTTATAGGCAGCGCGTCTGATGATGGAACTGGGAACACGCTCCGAGATGCCATCACTCGAATTAACGATAGATTGAAAGAAATCTATGGCTCACAAGATGGGTCTAATGTAGTTCAAACGCCTTTCATTGATCAAGACAATATCAAGGCGGATGCAATAGGCCACGATGAATTAGCCAACAGATATACTGCTAGAGCATCAGCCGTAACAACATCAGGTCCTACTACCTTGGATTGGTCTAGTGCGGCTATATTCCCAGTAACAATGGGAGGAAGCCACACGCTAAACTTCTCTAACTACAAGAAAGGGCAAGTAGTAGATATTATTGTTTCAGGCGCTTACACTATCACACTAGGAACTTCGAGTGGAACTCCTGCAATCAATCAAGTAGGAAGTGGAACATACGACAATACAACAACGAATCTAATCCAAATAACTTGTACGGATGACGATGCTACTCCTGAATTTTTCTATTCAGTAGGTACTTATTCAGCCGACACAGACCCAGCATAATATGAAAGCAAGACAGATAAACGGACAGATAGTCCAGTACAAAAGATTACCGAACACCTACACTAAGAGTGATGGTAGTGTGATATTGAACTTCAGAAAAGCTGATACTGCTACATTAGAAGCGGAAGGGTTTTATGATGTTGTAAAACCACCTTATAATCCCTTAACCCAAACCAAAGGAGGTTTATATTTTGATGCGGAAAATAGCATTGTGACTTACGATGTCACTGACGTTGATTTTAGTCAGGAAGTAGATATCATTGGAGAAGATGGTGAGCCAACTGGGGAAACTGAAAAGAGATACAAGATTGCTGATGTAAAATCAAGCAAGATTGCAGAGATTAAAAGTAAGGCGGGCAAGTTATTACAGCCTACTGATTGGCAAGTTGTTCGTAAAATGGAAAGAGATATTGATATTGATGCGGATGTAGCAACAGAGAGAGCAGATATTTTAGCGGAAGCAGATAGACTAGAGGCTGAAGTGAATGCTAAGAAATCTTATAAAACTGTACTACAATACAACGTACAATTTTTCCCATCTGAAATAGATATATAACGTATGAGTTTAGGAAAAAGACTTTTTATAGGAGAAGCTGCTGCTGCGGATGCTGCTTGTACTACTGATTCAGTAAATCCGTTTACTAATAGCGATTCACCTTATACTGGGGTGGCTTTGTATCAGCTTGATGGAAATGCTAATGATACTGTTGGAAACTACAACGGTACGGCTACCAATGTTACTTATTCTGCCGGTAAATATGGGCAGGCAGCTATTTTTAACGGAAGTAGTTCTTTTATAAATATACCAATTTCAAATTCAGTACAGGGTACAATAGATACTATTTCTACTTGGGTAAAATTTGACACAATTAGCGCAAATGAAGCTATTACTAATTTAGGTAATTCAGCGGGTGATGGTTCACCTTTAAAATTAAGACTTGATAGCTCTACTAATAAGATTAGATTAATTGCCGCGAATAGTAGTGGATTAAGTGAAAGCATTTATTCAACAACAGTAGTAACGCAAAATACTTGGTATCATATTGCCGCAACTTGGACTGGTAATTCTTGGAAGTTATGGATAAATGGAACTAATGAGGCTACAACATCTTCAACTTCATCAAGAAGAACACCTACTGGAGATAGGGTTTATTTAGGGCAAGTTTATAGGTCAGGTTATAGCAATCAACAACCGCTAGATGGGGCTATTGACCAAGTTAGATTTTATCAGAAAGAGTTATCTTCTTT
>Ga0181399_1000265_pt1 | contig 19659 bp, 20 predicted proteins | sample 22SPOviralmetaG_FD_130128 | JGI IMG/M metagenome (GOLD analysis project Ga0181399, IMG submission 130128) | Marine viral communities from the oligotrophic San Pedro Time Series (SPOT) site, San Pedro Channel, CA, USA - 22 SPOT_SRF_2011-05-21 | ecosystem: Environmental > Aquatic > Marine > Strait...
AAAGACCTAACCAAAGCATTGACCAGGAGCTTTAAATTATAAATATACAAAACCTAGACGTTGATCTAGAATGTGTACAACTAGGATAACACGCATGATTACACGCAGAAAAAAAGAGTATGTGCCGGGTCAAAAAAGCGACCCTTGGGGGGTGGTACCCGTCTGCGTACTAGAGGGGCTATCACAAAATTATTTTCCATTTTTTCATAAGGAGTAAAACAAATGGCAAGTTTAAATAAAATATTATTAATAGGAAATTTAGGAAAAGATCCTGAGTTCAAAGAGTTTCCCAATGGAGACAAGATAGCTAACTTTAGTTTGGCTACGTCTGACAAATGGACTGACAAGGTTACCCAGGAGAAGAAGGAGCTAACGCAATGGCATAGAGTTGTTGTTAAGAACAAGAACATAGTCAAGGTTGTTGAGAGCTACGTTAAGAAGGGTACGGCTGTACTTGTAGAGGGTAAGTTAACCTATAGGAAGTTTACAGCTAGCGATGGTCTAGAGAAGATGAGTACTGAGATTGTTATAGGACCATTTGAAGGTAACTTAACATTGATGCCTGGTAGTGATACCAGCAATTCTAAGTTTAGCAGTTTCGCTGAAGATATAAAAAAGGATGATAAATTAGATGACGAAATCCCCTTCTAAAAAAAGAGTTGTTCCTAAGATGGGTAATCTTGGTGGCGTTCGTGAGATATCCAAGAAGCTAAAAGGTTCTGATGTAATCTTTGAGAATAGAGAACAGATAGCTGAAGCTTTGATGGGATTAGCGACTGCCAAGATAACCGATATTTTAGATTGGGATGATGAAGGTAATGTCCAGGTAATGAACCCTAGAGATATACCCGAACATGCGTTGCAGTCTATCAGGAAGATCAGGGCTGTGCCGGTTGGTGATAGTGGCAAGATGCAATTAGAGGTTGAGATGATTGATAAGGTGCGAGTGTTGCAGATGGTTGCGAAGAGTGCCGGGATATTAGATCGAACTCCTGAGAGTGAGAAGCCGAGTGTAATTGAAATTAACATGGTAGGACCTAAAAATGGAAAAGCCTAATGCGATGAACCTAGACTTTAGCACCTCGCCTAATGTGTGGAAGTTTTTACAAGATAATAGTTTTGTTCGTGGGATTATGGGACCAGTTGGATCGGGTAAGAGTTACGCTTGCTGTGCTGAGATATTTAAACGGGCTGTACAGCAAAAACCTAGTCCTAAAGATGGCATTAGATATACCAGGTTTGCCGTTGTTAGAAACAGTTATCCGATGCTTAAAACGACCACCATTAAAACCTGGCTGGAGTTATTCCCTGAGAATGTTTGGGGTAACTTGCATTGGTCACCACCTATCACGCATCATTTAAAACTACCGGCTAGGGGCGATGCTTCCGGTATTGACTGTGAAGTTATATTTCTTGCGTTAGATCAACCCAAGGATGTTCGTAAATTATTAAGTCTTGAATTATCGGGAGCTTGGGTAAACGAGGCTCGTGAGTTGCCGGTTGCTGTTATACAAGGATTAACGCATCGTGTCGGAAGATATCCATCTATGGCTGATGGTGGCACGACCTGGAGAGGAATTTGGCTTGATACTAACCCGATGGATTCAGATCATTGGTATTATCGATTGGCTGAGAAAGAAACGCCCAAGGGAGAGTTTGCCTGGAAATTTTTTAGACAAGCTGGTGGTGTTGTTGAAGTGCCTACTGACGATGTTCCGGCTGAAATACCTGAAGCCCAGGGCTATATATCGGCTGGTGGTCGATGGTTTAAGGAAAATCCTAAAGCTGAAAACATACATAATCTGCCTAAAGGATATTATCAGTCGTTGTTAGGTGGCAAAAACCTTGATTGGGTGCGTTGTTATGCTGAAGGAAAGTATACTTATGTTCAAGAAGGCAAAGCTGTATGGGAAGAATACGATGACGTTACCATGTCTGCCGAGCTTCAGGCTGTTGAAAATGTACCAGTACAGATTGGATTAGACTTTGGTTTAACTCCCTCGGCTGTATTTGCTCAAAGATTGCCTAATGGAGCCTGGCATGTACTACATGAGGTTGTAACATTCTCTATGGGCTTGGATAGATTTGTAAATGTCTTGAAAAGTGAAATGGCTATGAGGTTTCCCAACTTTGAATTTATGGTATGGGGCGATCCGGCTGGTGGTGCTAGAGATCAGCATTACGAAGTTACCAGCTTTGAGTTCTTAAAAACGCATGGCATACATGCTCGACCTACTCAAACTAATGATTTTAGGGTTAGAAGAGAAGCTGTTGCCATGCCGATGAATAGATTGGTCCAGGGTAAGCCCGGCTTCCTGGTTAATAAGAAATGTTTACGACTTAGAAAGAGTTTAGGTGGTGGGTATCATTATACCAGGGTGGCGATCGGTGCTGGTCAGGAAAGATTCAAAGATAAACCAAACAAGAATGAACATTCCCATGTCGGGGATGCGTTAGGCTACTGCCTTTTAGGTGGTGGAGAAATGAAACGAATGACGAGAGGAACGACTAGAAATGCCCAACCGGTTATTGCGAACCAGGAGTTTAATATTTTCGCCTAAAAAACTTAAAGATAGGCAGATTGTAAAGAGATACCAGGACCGAATACTCGGCACTCGGACTAGTAATGGAAGGAGAAGGATTAATGTTCACAGCAAACGAACTGATGGGAGTGATGAAACTTGATGGATACAAGGACCGGATAGTTGCGTTTCAACCTAATCACATACACATGGCTGAATTTAGAGATTTTGACCAGGAAATTTTAGATGGATACGGCAGACCACATATTCAAGATTATGCTGTTGATGGATTAAGTTATACGGCAATGTGTGATGGTAAAGTTTATGCGATGTTTGGACTGTATCCACTATGGAAAGGCGTAGCTGAAGCCTGGCTATTGCCGTCTGCTAAATTAGAAAACCGGAAAATGGTGTTTCATAAGGCTTGTTTACGATTTTTTCCCTATGCATCTGAGAAATTAAACCTTCATAGAATACAAGTATACGTTCGTTCAACTAATGTTCAAGCTGTCAAATGGATAGAGATGATGTACTTTAATCAAGAAGGACTATTAAAGAGATATGGTCCTGATATCAATGACTACTATTGTTATGGGAGATTGTTTTAATGGGTAGTATATTCGGTGGTTCCAAGCCACCACCAGGTCCATCAAGAGAAGAAGTTCAGGCTCAAGAGCAAAGAGAAGAAAGAGCTGAAGCTGGTGAAGCTAGAGAAAAAAGAAAAATTGCTTCTAAATCTAGATCAAGAAGAACTGGTGGTAGCAGATTGCTAATGACCCAGGACAGAGAAAATCCGGCATTAGGTAATGAAACCACGCAATCAACTCTTGGACCTACAAGAAATCCTAGAGGATGAGGTCTTATCCTAGAAATCCTAGAAAGCAAAAGGAGAAAAGCAATGCCGATGGTGACGTACAAAACAGCCAAAGGGAAGAAGACGAAACACTTTCCTTACAGCAAGACCGGGATGGATCAAGCGAAAAAGATGGCGACTGAAACTGGTGGCAAGTTAAACAAATCAATTAACTCTGCTGGTAAAATGAAAATGAAAAAGAGTAAAGCTTATGCCTAAACATATTTATGATTTAAATCCTAAGTTAAAGCCTAAACCAAAGACAACAGCTAAACCTAAAGGAAGACCTAAGAGTGGTAGCAAAGAAGTTCCAAAATCCTAAAGGTGGACTTAATGAAGCTGGTCGAAAGCATTTTAAAAAGACTGAAGGTGCTAATCTTAAAAGACCGGTCAAAGATGGAGTTAATCCAAGAAGAGTTAGTTTTGCTGGAAGGTTTGCCGGCATGAAGGGTCCGATGAAAGATGAAAAAGGAAGACCCACAAGAAAAGCTTTAGCTCTCAAGGCTTGGGGATTTGGAAGTGAAGAGAGTGCAAGAAACTTTGCAAATAGGCATAAAAAAGCATGACAAAATTAAAACCTAGCGAACTAAAAAAACGATACGAGAATGCCAGCCGTCATAAAGATAACTGGCGATCTATCTATGAAGATGCCTATAGATATGCCTTACCAATGCGTAATTTATATGATGGTTATGCAGAAGGCAATGTTCCTGGTCAAGATAAGATGGCAAGAGTATTTGACTCCACAGCGATTCAGTCGACACAAAAATTCGCTAATAGGCTCCAATCCGGGGTCTTTCCTCCTCAAAGAGAATGGTGTCGACTGATGCCTGGAGACGAAATACCTGAAGAAAGAGAAGTAGAAGTCCAAAGAATATTAGATGATTACAGCACTAAAATGTTTGCTGTCATGCGACAATCACAATTTGATATGTCTATGGGTGAGTTTTTACTTGAGCTTGCTATAGGAACGGCTGTTATGCTTATCCAGCCAGGTGATGAAGTCCAGCCTATTAGGTATACTTGCATACCTACATTTTTAATCTGCTTTGAAGAAGGACCATTTGGTAAAGTAGAAAACGTATATAGAAAAATGAAGCGACCATTTAACGTACTAGAGCAAGAGTTTCCTGATATTAAAATATCCCAGGCTATGAGATCCAGGTATGAAGGCAACGATACTGAAATGGTTGATCTTATCGAAGGTACTTACAAGGATAAATTAACGGGTAATTTTTGCTATCAAATCATAGATGAGATGGGGCGAGATGAATTAGTTTACAGAGATTTAAAATCATTTCCTTGGGTTATAGCCAGGTACATGAAAGCATCACAAGAAAGATATGGAAGAGGTCCGGTATTAACTGCCCTTCCCGACATAAGATCATTAAACAAAGTTAAAGAGCTTATATTAAAATCTAGTAGTTTATCCATAGGTGGTGTTTATACAGCTTCTGACGATGGAGTGTTGAACCCAAGTACAGTTCGTATTGTACCAGGTGCTATTATCCCGGTTGCTAGAAATGGTGGTCCCCAGGGTGAATCTCTAAAGCCGTTGCCTAGACCTGGTGATACACAGCTTTCACAGCTTGTAACTGGTGACCTGGTTGCTTCGATAAAAGCTATATTAATGGATGAAAGTTTACCACCGGATACTATGTCGGCTAGATCTGCGTTAGAAATATCTGAACGTATGAAGCAACTATCTCAAAACCTGGGTGCTAGTTATGGTCGATTGATTAATGAAACAATGATCCCGGTAGTTAAAAGAACTTTAGAAGTTATGAATGATGTAGGCATGATTGAATTGCCACTAAAAGTTAATGGACTGCAAGTTAAGATTGCACCGACAGCCCCATTAGCTATGGCACAGAATATGGGCAAGGTAGAAGAAACTCTGAACTTTATGCAGATTACCTCTCAAATGGGTCCACAAGGACAAGTCTTTCTAAAACAAGATAAATTAATTGATTACATAGCTGACCAAATGGGAGTGCCGGCAGAGTTAAGAACAACACCGGAAGAAAGAGAACAGCTAATGCAACAAGCTATGGAAATAGCACAACAACAAGGGCTAATGAATGAGCAAGGACAACCGGCAGAACAGCCAGCAGAGGTCAATCAATAGTGAAGGATGGGAAGGATTAACTGATCTTGAAGTTGATAATAAACCACCTGGACCCTCTGAATTAGATAAAATTTTTTTTAGAACATTTCAAACCGAAGATGGTGAGAAAGTTTTACAGTATCTTAAAACATGCACAATAGATCAACCTACCTGGACACCAGGTGCAGATGCTTCTCATGGATATTTGCGAGAAGGTCAAAATTCTATAACAAGAGAAATATTTAATAGACTAAGGAGATGTAACAATGGCTGAAGAAAATCAAGGCTTAATGGCTGGAGTAGAAGCTGAAGTTAAAGAAGAAGAAATTCAAGATGAAGGAATGGCTACTGCTAATCCTAGTGATGTTGTAGAAGGCGAAGACATTGAAGGTGTAGAGTATGAAAGACCTGATAATTTTCCTAAGAAATTTTGGGATGATAAAGAAGGTCCTGATATTGAAAAAATGGTTGATAGTTACAACAGCCTTGAAAAAAAACTAAGTGAAGGAAGACCTAAAGCACCTGAAGAGTATGACCTTACACCCTTAGAAAACATAGATCCTGAAGATCCATTGGTCGTAGAATATACTGCATGGGCTAAAGAAAATGGTATAAGCCAAGAATCTTTTATAAGTTTAGCTATGAAACTTGTTGATGTAGGCTATCAGTCAGAACAAGAAGCTAAATTAAATACAGACAATGAACGTAAATTATTAGGTGAGAATGCCAATGAAATTATTCAATCTAATATTAACTGGGGCAAAGGGTTAGTTTCTAAAGGTATTTTTACTGAGCAAGATTATTCAGAGCTTGAGGTCTTAGGTGGAACTGCTGGTGGTCAACGATTAATGCAGAAGCTTAGACAGATGCAAGGTGAGAAAGAAATACCAGTAGTGGCTATTGCCGGCAATCAGTTAGACAAGGAAGAATTATTTGCTAGAGTTGCAGATCCTAGATACCAAACTGATCCAGCATTTAGAAGACAAACTGAGAAAATGTTTGAGGAAAATGTTCCTAATTAATTGTACAACATCTAGTTGTGTAATCTAGTATTTACAAACTATTTCTTTTTTGATACTAATTAAGTGATCGATAACTCTCTGAGCCGATCTGACTAGTGTAAATCACTACGTTGCTAGACGTTCTAGTAGTCGAAGGTCGGATTTCCGGTAACCAAAGGCGAATTAACTTTAACCTTTTGATGGAGAGCTATTATGGCAACCACTCTAAGTAATGCGTTTATAACGCTATTCGAGGCAGAGGTTCACCAGGCTTACCAGGCAACTGCAACTTTGAGAAATGTTTCTCGAATGAGATCAGGCGTTACTGGTAGTACTGCGAAATTTCCAATCCTCGCAAAAGGAACAGCTTCTGTAAGAACACCTTCTACAGACGTAGTTCCAATTTCAGGTCAATTCAGCACAGCAACTGCAACATTGACTGACTATATCGCATCTGAGTATTCAGATATTTTTAACCAAGCAAAAGTAAACTTTGATGAAAGACAAGAGTTAGCTAAGTTAGTTGGTAATGCAATCGGTAGAAGAGAAGATCAAATAATTATTGATGCTCTTATTGCTGGTTCTGCTGGTTCAACTGTGGCTAATACTGTCGTCACAAGTGGATCTGCAAGTGCTTCAGACCTTAACGTAGGAAAAATTATCCAGGCTAAGAAAGCTTTGGATACTAATTCTGTGCCACCACAAGACCGACACATGATCATTCATGCAAGTTCTTTAGCTTCATTATTAGCTGACGAAAGAGCAGTTAGTTCAGACTTTATCCAACTCCAGGCATTAGCTCGTGGTGAGATTCAGCAATTTGCTGGGTTCAATATCCACATGATTGGAGATCGTGATGAAGGTGGTTTACCAAAAGATGGTTCTAGCGACAGAACATGCCTAGCATTCCACAAAGATGCTATTGGTTGTGCTGTAGGTATAGCTCCAAAAGTTGAAGTAAACTACATCCCTGAGAAAACTTCTTTCTTAGTATCAGCAATGTATTCAGCCGGAGCCACAGTAATCGATACTGCTGGTCTTGTTGATGTAACTTGTAGGGAGAGTTAATCATGGCTTTTAGTAGAACTGGGATAAACCCAATAGGTGGTCAATCCAAAAAAGGAACAGCCCCTCAAATGTGGACATACACATCAGTCGATGCAATAGCTACTGTTAACACAGCCGGTTATTTTAACGACATGTCAGATGATTTGTCTGTAGGCGATGTTATTTTTGTACATGACAGCAATACACCAACAATGAGTATTGCAATGGTTGCATCTAATGCTTCCGGTGTTGTGGACATTACTGACGGCACAACTGTCGCTATGACAGATAGTGACTAATAACTAATCTAGGGGGCGATTGTTCGCCCTCTATAACTTTAGGCGAGGTGCGTGGATTATGGCTGAAGGTGATACAGACGTTTCGATTTGCTCGCAAGCACTCCTTCTTCTCGGTGCAAATCAAATCACAAGCTTTTCGGATGGAACAGCCCCTAGTTCGATATGCTCGGTTTTATATCCACGCATTAAGTCGCAGACCCTTGGCATGTATCATTGGTCTTTTACGTTATCTAAAACGTCATTAGCTAGATTAGCGACAACACCTACTAACTTTTATTCTTATGCGTATCAATTACCTTCAGATATGTTTTTGAATGTACCAAGGGTTGTTTATACTTCTACGTCTTTGTCTGCTCCTAATACTACTGAATATGAAATACAAGGAGACAAGCTGTTAACTAATCAAACGACTATTGTCGTTGACTATCAAAGATTAGTATCAGAACAAGATATGCCGTCTTACTTTACGCAATTACTAGTTTATCAAATGGCTTGGCATTTAGCTGAACCTATTACTGATCAAATAACAAAATCAGATTACTGGAAGACTGTAGCCCTGGGAACTCCTACTGAAAATATGCGTGGTGGATACTTTAGGCAAGCTATTAACATAGATGGTGCTGGTCAGTCTAAAACAGTTATAGCTGATTATTTATTAACCGAGGTTAGATCTTGAGCAGAGTTACCCAATATCAATCTAATTTTACTGTTGGAGAAATAGATCCTCTTTTATTAGGTAGAATTGATATACAGCAATATGCTTCCGGATTAAGTAAAGCACAAAACATAGTTGTACTTCCTCAAGGTGGTTTCGAGAGAAGACCAGGTCTTAGGTTTATGGCTGATATAACTTCTCACCTGGGTGGATCATTTACTACTTTAGATGGTATTAGGCTAGTGCCATTTGAATTTAGTACGACACAATCCTTCATGCTTGCCTTTGTTAAATATGATACAACTAACACCAGGGTATTTTTCTTTGCTAATGGAGTTCAGCTTCTTAATATTAATGGATCAGGTGCTGACTATTTAGTTTGTGCTTTAGGTGATATCGACCTAGATAGAATGTATTTTACGCAAAGTGCTGATACTTTAATTTTAGTACATGAAGATATGTCACCTAAATCTATTGTTAGAGGTGCTAATAATACAACCTGGACATTTGCTACAATTTCTTTAACAGATCCTAAAGTTGCCTACACTTTAGCTACTAGTAATCCTTCTGCAACAATAACACCTGATGCCATAGATGGTACTGTGACTATAACAGCTTCTGCTGGAATATTTACTACATCTCATGTTGATCAATACATAAATGTTTTAAGTGGTTTTGGTCGAGCTAGAATTATAGAAAGAGAATCATCTACAGTTGTTAAGGTTGTAACTGAGCTTCCATTTTTTAAAGCAGATCAAGCTATAGCTAGTGGAGCATGGGAACTAGAAACTGGTTATGAAGATGCCTGGTCAACCTCTAGGGGGTTCCCTCGTACTTGTACTTTCCATGAAGGTCGGCTGTACATGGGTGGTAGTAAGGCTATGCCTAACACATTATTTGGATCTAAGGTTGCTGACTTTTTTAATTTCAAAAGTGCTGAAGCTTTAGACGATGATGCTATCCTGGTTACAATGAATACCGATAGTGTTAATGCTATCACAGCAATGAGGTCCGGTAGAGATTTACAGATCTTTACTAAGGATGCTGAGTTCTTCGTTCCACAAGCCGATCTAGATCCTATTACACCATCTAACATAGTTATTAAGAATGCTACTCGTAGAGGATCAAAAGAAGGTGTAAGACCAGTAATGGCTGAAGGTGGTACTTTGTTTATTCAAAGAGAAGGCAAAGCTATTAGAGAGTATTTGTTTAGTGATGTTGACCTAAACTACCAGGCAAACAACATATCTTTACTAGCTAGTCATTTATTAAAAACACCAAGGTCTATGGCATTAAGAGTTGCGACTAGTACTGATGATGGTGACCTTCTTTTAATACCTAATGATGATGACGGCTCTATGGCTGTATTCTCTATTCTTAGATCACAAAACGTAGTTGCCCCAGCAGAGTTTGTCACAGATGGATCTTTCCTGGATGTAGGAGTTGATATAGCAGATATTTACGTTGTTGTTAAAAGAACTGTTGGTGGTTCTACAAAATATTATATTGAGATGTTTGACGATCAAAGAACGACAGATAGCAACATACAATATTTTTCAGGTGCTAGTTTACCTGACAGAGCTAAACCTACAAACACAACATGTTCTAACCTATCTCACCTGGAAGCAAAGTCTGTAAACGTAGTTAGAGATGGATTTGTATTAACTGATAAAACTGTTTCATCGGGTGCTATAACTATAGATGCTGTGCCTAGCACATTTGTAGAGGTTGGACTGCCCTATTCTGTAGAAGTTAAGACATTATCGGCAGAGCCTAAGTTAAGTTCCGGTGTTGTTGTTAGTAGAAAACGTAGAATATTAGAAGCTACGACTTTAGTAGATAGAACCCAAAACCTAGCAGTCAATGGTTTTGAACTCCCCTTTCATTCATTGCCCTATACTTTGGGTTCTACACCAGCCACATTCACCGGGAGAAAAAGATTAGCTCCCCTTCTTGGTTATAGTGATGAAGCACAATTAACATTTACTATGACACAACCTCTCTTCGCTACTGTGTTAGCTGTAGAGTACAAACTTAGTACGGGGCAATAATATGACTTTTGCAGTAGCATCACTAGTATTATCCGGAGTTTCTGCTATGGCTCAAATGAAAGCTGGTAGCGACACAAAAAAAGCTTATTACGCACAAGCCGAGCATAAAAAGTTAGAAGGTAGAGTAGAAGCTGTTAAGGCTAAAGAGCAAGGTATTCAGGTTTTAAAAAACACTAACAAAGCTTTGGCTTCAGTTGGAGCTATAGCCTATGCCGGTGGGTTGGAACCTACTATTGGAACACCTCAAGATGTTGGAACATTCGGGGTTCTTAATCCTGGGTTAAATGATTTTATTACGTCTAAAGATAATGAGTTCTTGGCTATAAGTACTGCTAATGCTCAAGCTGAAGATTTGAGGTTTGCCGGTAGAATGGCTAAGAAACAAGCCACTATTGGTGCGTTATCAACTATGGGTAGTGCAATGATGAGTTATAACTCTTTAGGATCTGCCCCAGCCGGAACTACTGCAACATATCCAGGAATGAGAACTGGAGTACAAAATGTAGGTAGAGGTAATTATATGAGGTTTTATGGCTATACAGCTAATTCAGGTCTAGGAGTTGGTTAATGGCACCTCGTTCTAGATATTTAGGCATACAACGACAGATCGGTACAAGTGGCTATCGAGGTCCTTCCGGTGTTGGTATGCGTGAAGCCCAAAGAACGTCACAGATGCTTGTTAGTGCTTTAAATGATATGTCTAGCTATTTTATGAAAAAGGCTGGCACACAAGCAGAAATAGAGGGTGCTGAGTATGGTGCTGAAAACCCTATTACCATAGAGCAAATTAAAGAAAGTGCATACAACGGCACTAGTGTAACAGACAGATTTGATGACGATACAATATTTGGTAGATCAGCTAAAAAGATAGCATTAGAAAGTGTTGGGTCAGATTTATCATTAAGTGCCAAAAGAAGTTTTTCAGAGATAATTAGTAAGGCTACATTAAATAATACTGACCTAAGTGAAGTTAGTAATGATTTAAAAGCAATTACAAATGAATATGTCAAAATAGCCAATAATGCTTCACCCGTACTAGGTAGAAAATTATATGCCGAACTAGGTGTAAACTCTTCTGCTCACTACAATGCTTATTCAAAAGTTTATGCAAAAAAATCTTTAGACCAATTACAAACCGGCACAGCTTTAAATTTAAATTTTGATCTTAAAAATATGGGTATTGAGTTAGATGCTGTTCTTAATTTTGAAGGTGATGAAGATACATTAACAGCTAAGATCTATGGTGCTGGTCTATATCAAAATGGAAAGCTGTTAAATGAAAAAGCTAGAAACAAAGATGAATTAAAAAAAGCTCCAGGTTTTGGTATTAGTAAAAAATACGATTACATCTACAAAGCTTCTAAAGCTAAATACACCAAGACTATGATGGAAAGTGCTTTAAAAGATTGGGATGATAAATGGTTAGAGGTGAGAACAAGCACTATAGTTAGCACAGCATTAGAAACAGAAACGTCATCTGACATAGCTATGAAAATACAATTAAACAAAAAAACCGGTAATATTAAAATTGATGCCATTTTAAATGGGATGAGTGACAAGGAAAGATTAGATGTAGCTAAAGCTATTAGAACAGAAAAGAATGCACAAATAAACTTTGAGAATACTATTCAAGATAAAAAGGATGGTGATGCAGATAATAAAATAGCTGAACTAGAAGTTGACCTTTCTAAGCAATTAGCATTTGGTGCTAAAGACAATTTAAAAGACAAGCTTTTAGAGTTAGAAGCATTAGCCCCTGATAAATATGCAGATTACAAAATCAAGTTTGATGAAAGTGGTGGTCTGAGAACTGTAAGTGATTCCAGGGTCAAAGCAGAATTAATGAAAAAATTATCAACTGCAAATTTAAGTTTTGGTGAGTTATCCAAACATTATAAATCCCTTTCTTCTAAAGAATACACAGACATAGCAACAAAAGTTGAATCAAACGAAAGACAAGAAATTAAAGACAGTATGATAACTATATCCGGTGAAATGAAGTTTGATCCGGAAGCAGAAGTAATAGCAGACCAAAATGACTATTTTGAAAAAAGAGAAATATATCGAAGAGTTCTAGGTCGTGTTACTGACGAATTTAACAAGTCATTGAGAGAATCTAAAGACTTTGATGCTCTTGCTTTTGGTAGATCTGTACTTAGTACTGAAAGTGAAATTGTAGCAAGTGAAGTATACAAAAACAAATTAGCTTCAGCCAAATCTTCAATAGATAGATTTGCTAGTATTTACACAAAAAAAGGCATTCAAAAAACATACACCAGGGATGAGTTTTTAAAGGTAAAAAATATGCTACTTACATTACAACCTGATACCGATGTTGCCAAAAAACTTAGAATAAAAGATTACAGAAATATATCTATAATTAAGTCAGATATTCAATCACTTACAAACATTTTATCAAGTAGTAGGTTACAATAATGGCAGAAAATGAAATAGACGTATATAACGAGATTTTACTGTCCAACAATATTAGGTCTAGTGGTTCAGAATATGAGCAGTCCTGGGATGGTAAAACGTCTAAGATTAATATGCCTACATCTATATTTGAAGACGTTGTAGATACAGCCGGTGACGTTGTTGATACTGTAGGAGATTTTGCAACTGGTGTTGTTAAGGGTATGCCACAAGGAGCTTCTAAAGCTGGCACAGAAATAATGGATACATTAACTGGTCAATGGTTTTCAGAAACTGCTGTTCCTTGGATGAATGAAAATATACCTGGTTTAGATACAGCTAATACAGCTATCAATGAAACAATAAAATATGATGGTACGGCACAAGAAATCGGTGGGATGATTGGAGAGGTTGGAACACAGATCATTGCTCCTGGTGCATTGGCAACTAAAGGATTACAAGGTGCAAACTTAGGTAGTCGTTTCCTTACCAATGTTCTTGGTTATGGTGCAACTGAAGCCCTGGTTATTCCGGCTAAAGATAAAGGCTTAATAGAAACAGCTATCACCCTGATATCAAAAGACAGCGAAGCAAGTAAAGCTGTACTTGAAACATTAGAAGCTGACGAAGATTTACCCTACTTAATGCAAAAATTACAAAGGTCACCATTATTACTTTTAGAAGGTGGTGTTATTGGTGAAGGCATAGCTGAAGGTTTAGGATTGTTAATAAAGTATGGCAAGAACAGCCCTATGCTCAAAAGCTTAAAAAGTGGTGTTAAATCGCAGTTTCAAAAAATCGGTGAGAAAGCACAGCGAGAATTAGACCTAGATACTGGTGGTACATCTTTATCGTCTATGGGGGCTGGTGAATTAAATACTGCACTTAATACACATTTAGCAAAGTTAGCTAAAAACAGAGAGCAAGCTACAAGAAAAGTTGATAACCAGGGTTTTTATTCTCAAGCACTAGAAGAAGCAAATAACTTGAAACAAGAAAAAGGAACTGGTCAACAATACAAAGCTATGCTTTTAAAAGCTGGTGTAAAGCAAGACGAAATAGATTGGTCGGGTTTAGATGAAGTATTAAGTAAAGATAAAGTTACAAAACAAGAAATTGTAGATCAGCTTGAAGCTAACAAAATAGAGTTAGAGGAAGTCGAGAAAGTTGGAAGCGAAGAAGTAAACTCAATGGATTGGTTTTACAATGAAAATGCTGTTTCAAGTGATGATCTTTTAATAGAGGGATTAGAAAAGAAAACAGAAATAACAGAAAGTTCACTTTTTGAAATGGAAAGAAAATTAATATCAACAATGAGAGCAGACGATGCTTTTGGTTCTGATTATCTTTATGAAAGAGCAGATGAGATATATAATGATTTTGAACCTGATTTACTAGATACAAAAGGCTTTACAAAAGATGATGCTTACAGAAAAGCTGTTAATGAATATTATGCAAATCCAGTAAGAATATATGAAGATTCAAATACTGGTTATGTCATAACTGGTAATGATGATTTAGGTTATTCTATTTTTAAAAATAAAGGTGAAAGTACAAGTTATGCAAATGCCATGAATGTTAGTGATGGCACAAATGAATATCTTAGAGGAAACACCGACATACCTTACAGTTTAGATGAAGCAAAGGTTCAAGCACAAAATATTGCAGAGTATGAAGGTGATGTAATGTTTGAAGGAAGTGCTGGTAGATATGAAGATTATACTGTTGATGGGGGTACTAATTACAGAGAGTTTTTAATAACTTATGGTAGACAAGGTATGATACAAAACAAAAAAATGAGAGAAACTGACGAATACATGGGACCTCATTTTGACGAAGAAAATATTATCGCACATTTTAGAACTAAAGATAGAACCTATGGTGACAAACAAATTTTGTATGTTGAAGAAATACAATCTGATTGGGGTCAACAAGGAAGAAAACAAGGATTCCAAAAGTCAGAACAAGAGATGGCAAACCTTACAAAAGATATAAATGCCGGCAAACTTACAGACGAAGCAGAAGATTTAATAGTTGAAAACAATAGGCTAAAGCCACCTAAAGCACCTTTCGTGACAGACACTAATAAATGGACTGCATTATCTATAAAAAGAATTTTAGCTAAAGCAAGTGAAGAAGGATACGATGCTGTAGCCATAACACCAGGTAAAGTTCATGTTGATAGATGGAATGTAGAAGGGTTAGGAAATTATTATGATAATATTGTTCCAAAAATAGCAAAACAAGTTGTAGGAAAATTAGGAGGTAGTGTTAGAAAGTTACCAAGTTCAAAAGATGTTGACCTTAGAGATACTCCTTCAGGTGATACTTTTGGTAATATGGAAGCATTTGACGAAGCATTGTTTATCGATCTTACACCACAAGTAAAAGACAAAGCTAAAAAAGGTCAGGCATTATTTGCTGTTCCAGCTGGTGCTACAGCCGTAGGAGTTTCACAGCAAGAAAATAATGGAGCTAATGATGGTTAATATACTTGGCAAAGGTGTAGAGATACTTAACAAGCTAGATCTAGAACAGCAGAAGATCCATAAAGAAACAATGCCTGATAGTGATATTACCGAAACGGCTAGTGGTGATTTAGTTATAAAAGGTATGGATGACGAAGGTGTAAAAGCTCTAAACAAAGTATTAGAAGATACTGGATATCAAGGTCCTGGGCTGAACCTAAATAAAATTGGTTTGATATTTAAACAAGAAGGAGAAGATCAAGTATTAGATCTACAAACTATGCTTGTTAATATTAAAGACAATAATAAAGCTTTATTTGCACATTTAAGAAGACCTAAACAGACTATTGAAGGTATGGTTGCTATGGCTGAGAAAACTGGCTTTAGCAAGATTACTTATAAATTACTAAATAAAAAACCAGGTACAGTCGAACCACCGGAACATGTTATAGGTGGATTAATTATGATGTTAAAGCTCGGTAAGGAAATAGAAGACAAAGCTTTAGCAATTACTAAATCATCAGATGAAGGTGAAAAGTTACAAATATTTAGAGAGCTAAAGGTAATAGCTACTGTTCAGTCTAATTTATCTGCTCAAGTGTCTGCGAATGTTTCTGAGTATGGTAGAGGTCTAGCCGTTATATCTAACGTAGCTAAATTAAATAATATCAATCTAACAGAGTATACATCACAAATAGATGAAGTTGTGCAAAACTTAGATGAAAATATGATTGATTACCATGCCCAGGCATTTTTAACTTTACCGAGTACTGGTCGAGCTATGTATACAGAAAAAGGTTTTTTAGCCAAAGGCTATGACGTAGCTATGGAAATATACATTAATGCCCTACTATCGTCACCGGTCACGCATATGGTTAACATTGCTGGTAATGCTATATTTCAAGGTTCCACACTTTTAGAAACTGGTATGGCTGGATTTATTGGTAATGTAAGAACACTTGGTGGCACAAGAGGTAAAGTTGGTGATCGTGTTTACATGGGTGAAATGAATGCCGAGGCTTATGGTGCTAGTATGGCTTTAGGTGATGCTTTAAAGTCTATGGGTTTATCATTAGGTGTTACCGGACAAGCTGGTGACTTTGCATCCAAGATTGATCTTAGAAGAAAAACATCTATAGGATCTACTGACAATATGGCTCACATAATGGAGATGGCTAATAAAGGCGATTATGGTGCTATGGCTATAAACATGATTGGAGTAGCAACTAGATTGCCAGGAAGATTTCTTGCTTCAGAAGATGAATTTTTTAAAGTGATATCTAAACGTAAAGTTTTATATAGAGAAGCTTATAGAAGACAAATGATGACCTACGAAGAAGCTATAAGAGGTGGAGTTGATAAAAGAAGAGCTTTTGAAATGGGTGAAGCAAAATACGTTAGTATTATGGAAGAGCCACCGGCAGACATTGTAGAAAAGATGACAGCCGAAGCTAAGATTATGACGTTTCAGGATGATCCCAAAGGTGCTTGGTCTTCTTTAGTAACATTGGCTAATGCTCACCCATTAATGAAAACGATTGTACCATTTTCTAAAACACCTACAAATATTGTAAAACAAGTGTTTGATAGAACTTTTAACTATTCACCTATTTACAAAGCACTTAAACAAAATATGCCTGACAATATGCAAGGCATTGATCCATTTGGTGCTGGTAAAATATCAGGGCAAGAGTTTGACAAAGCACTATCTAAGCTTGTTATGGGCAATGGATTGTTTATGGGTATGGTCATGTTAGCTGATGGTTTTTTTGGAGATAACGTAATTGTTAATGGATCGGGACCAAGTGATTGGAAAGCTAGACGTTATATGAGATCAGCAAAAGTACCACCCTATTCTATTGGATTTAAACAAGATAATGGCGAATATAAATATATTACATTTAGTAGATTAGATCCTTTGTCGGGAATATTAGCTATGGCATCTGACTATTCTTACTATTCTAAACAAGAAGATGACCCGAATATGTTGATAAACCTAGCTAAGTCCGGTTCTTTAGCTATAGCTGAATACGCAATGAATTTACCATTTCTTCAAGGTGTATCTGAGATATTTAAGCTGGCTGGCAATCCATATGGAAGTAAAGAAGATGGTTTTACAAGAATACAAAAGACAATAGCCGGTGTAGCTGGTGACATTACTATGACAGCAACAAGTGAATTAAACACATATCTTCCTGAAAGTTTTGAGTTACCTGGAGCTAGTTCATTTACTAGGACTATGGAAAGAATAGGTAATCCTATGGCTAACAATACTATGTTAAGTGCCGATCAGATTGATGATGCTAATACGTTTTATTTTCCTGAAGCCATGAAAGGTTTTTATATGGCTCTCAATAGAGCTAAGTCAGGTAACCCAAGATTCAATAATGAATTACCACCGGCATTAGATTTTTGGGGAAACATCAAAACGCAAGGTAGTGGCAAGCTGTATGAATTTATTAGCCCTATTAAAATTCAAGATGGTGGTTATACCTCTTTAGATAAAGAGCTAATAAGGTTGTCTGAAAAAGGTCATGTATTTAGTTCGCATAGAAAAAAATATAATGGTGTAGAGTTGTCGGCATTACAATTTAATAAATATGTAAACCTGGTAAATAATTCTAACAGAATAAATTCAAAGTATAGTTTAGCTAGTGGTGATCCTGGGTATGATGCTACTAAGGCATTGTTACCAGCATTAAACAGCACAGTTAATAGTGAAGCATATAAGCTTGAAGTTGATGACGAAGAAAAATTTAAAATGTTAAATAATGTACTTGGTGATGCTAGAACTTCTGCAATGAAAATAATGTTAGATACAGACGATAGATTAAAGATATTGTCGAGTGAAAATAATTAGTGTATAAAACCTAGAGAGGTAATCTAGAATGGCAACATATAATGTAACAGATCAAACTTCAGTAAGAAGAGTACAGTTCACCGGTGATGGTACTGCTGGTCCATTTGCCTTTGCTTTTCAAATTAATGCAACAAATCAAATAAAAGTTTATGTAGATACTACAGTTAAAACTGAAAGCTCACATTATACAGTATCATTAAATTCAGGAACTGGAGCCGGCACAGTATCTTTTACTAGTGGTAACTTCCCTACTAGCTCACAAACTATTACATTATTAGGATCTATTCCTTTATCCAGGACATCAGTTTATACATCCGGTGGACAGCTAACGTCAGCAAGTCTTGAAGATGACTTTGATACAAATATGTTTGTTCACCAGCAAACCAATGAAGAGCTTAATAGATCACTAAGACTTGCCGAGCATGATACTGTATCCGGTGCAGATATGACCTTGCCGGTAAAAGCTACTAGATTAGGAAAGTTACTAGGATTTAATTCTTCTACTGGTAATCCTGAAGCTTCTTTTACTATAGCCGATGGAACCACATTAACTAACATGTCAGCTAGTATTACGGCAGTAGCCGGTATTGCTTCTAATGTGACGAGTGTAGCTGGAGTGGCAAGTAATGTAACGACTGTAGCCGGTATATCTTCTAATGTAACAACTGTAGCCGGGATAGCTAGTGATGTAACGGCTGTAGCCAATGTTGCTAGTGCTGTATCAAGTGCTGGAGATAATGCAACTAAAGCACAGAACTACGCAATTAAGACAGATGGTGCTGTGGAATCAAGCCAATACTCAGCTAAAGCATGGGCTATTGGTGGTACTGGTGTAACAGATACTGCTGGATCAGGAAGTGCAAAGTCCTGGGCAGTCGAAGCTGATGCAGTAGATGGATCAGAACATTCAGCAAAATCATACGCTATAAGTGGTAGTGCAATATCAGCCGGTTCAGCAAAACAATGGGCGTTAGGTGGTGGATCAGGGTTTACAACATCAACGGCTGTATCAGGTGGATTATATTCAGCTAAGTATTATGCCGAATTAGCTTCAGCTTCTTTCGATTCATTTGATGATAAATATTTAGGTAGCAAATCTAGTGATCCATCAACAGATAATGACGGGAATGCTTTAGCAACTGGTGCAATATTTTATCATACTGGTTCATCAGTATTAAAGGTGTGGACTGGTTCTGCATGGAACGCAGTTGCAGTAGATACATCTTCATTTGCAACCAATGGCTTTAGTGTAGCTATGGCAATAGCTTTATAGGAGTAAAATATGGCACAAAATTTTAAACAAATAAAAATGAGGAACATTGGTACTAGTGCCACAGACATTCCTGATGGAGCAAACTTTCCTAGTGGCTTTCATACTCTGATT
>Ga0181399_1000271_pt1 | contig 19475 bp, 17 predicted proteins | sample 22SPOviralmetaG_FD_130128 | JGI IMG/M metagenome (GOLD analysis project Ga0181399, IMG submission 130128) | Marine viral communities from the oligotrophic San Pedro Time Series (SPOT) site, San Pedro Channel, CA, USA - 22 SPOT_SRF_2011-05-21 | ecosystem: Environmental > Aquatic > Marine > Strait...
TATCTGTATTTAAATCATCCATAAATATATCACCTTCATCTTTCTTTTTAGATATTTCCATTAATGCATCTTGATTTTCCATTTCTTTTTGATTTAATACTAAACTAAATGCTCCTGTTCCAAAATAACCGGTTTGACCTGTCATTATATTTGCAGATACACTTCTCATATGATCAAATTCAGAATGTCTTGCTGCATTCATAAATACTTCTGTATGTACTTCAAATGTTGATTTTGCAATTGGTCCAATATTATCACTATTAATTCCATGACGGAAAATAGATGTTAATTTATCATTACATGTCATTCTATCACATAATACACTTAAATGATGATAATTAATATAAGTGCTATCAAACTCAATAACTTCTGATAATTCATTGAAAATAGATTGTCTAGCAGCTTCTTCGCCTAATACTCTATAAATTTCTTGAATATCATTAGTAACAGTATTATTTACATCAATGTTATCTAAAGCAAGAATTTCTAGTAGATTAGTTCCTGTTGTATCTAAGACCCAAATATCTTTCTTTTCATAACCATTATCGGTTGGTTCTAAATAATCTACAATTTTTCTAATTAAAACATTTGAAATATTTTTAATTCCTCTTAAAATTACATTATCTAGTAATTGTTCTTGGAAATTCTTTAATAGATAAATTTCATCAGATTGATCTAAAGATGTTACTGAAATTTTCTTTTTATTTTGAATAATGCTATTAATGCGAATTCTAAAGATTAATTTATCAGAGTTGAAATCACTATAAATACAATTTACATCTGTTTGATAAATATTTTTAATAGCAAAGTTTACATCTTCCATTGTAATATTCTTTTCAAGCATTTCCATATCATTCATTTCTAAGCGAATAATCCATTTTGATTTTTGTTTTTCATCTACTTGTTTAATACCATTACATTCTTCAATCATATTAGCAAATTCATAATATTGTTTTAATGTTTCTTTATCTTCTTCAATATTGGTTGTTGAATCATCGGGATCAAAACAAATTGAAATACCTTTTACAATATCTCTAAGTTTAGTATGTTCAATTTCATGAAGAATTTTTTTGGCTTCATTTTGATTTGTATAAATATTTTTTGGAAGGAAAATTGTACATGAAGGGTTTTTTGGATTCTCAGATAATGATAGAATTTCTTCAATTCTTGGAACGCCACGAGTTACATTAGATTTAGATGCTACACCAGCAAAATGGAAAGTGTTAAGAGTCATTTGCGTAGTTGGTTCACCAATACTTTGCGCTGCAATCATGCCAACCATTTCTCCAGGAGAAACAATTGATTTTTTATAAGCTAGTAAAATTGTATCAAGTAAATAAATTAATGATTTTTTATTGAATCTTTTATTGAATAGTAAATCTTTAGGTGATAAATAGTAATAATATAATATTTTAAATAGTTGATTAGGTTTAGCATAATAAATTTTATTTAACTTTTCAAAGTATTCTTCAATGATATTATAACATTCAAGTGGAGAAATATCAATCAATGAGTTACCATCAAATACTTGTTGACCCATGATATTATTAATGATGTATGTGAAACCAACTGGCAAGTGAATAGTTTTGTTGTCTTGATTCTTAAATATTTTTTCTACAATATCTTTTTGAGCATTCATCAATAGTTCAATATAAATTTTATTTTTTTTATTAAATTCATTTAATTCACTTTTGAATTTCTTAGTGGCATCCTTTGATAATATACTGATAATATTTTTATCTTTATCACTCATTGGTAATTGATAATGATTGTATATGTCTTCTTTTGTCATTTTAACAATTGGTAACATTTGAAATTCGACTTTTACAGGATCAAAGTTATCATCTCCATAATGAAACTGAATAATCTTATTTTTATTATTTCTAACTGTCATATCATATGATACTTTTAAATCTTCAAGACCTTTAATTAAACGTCGCTGAATATAACCAGTTTGACTAGTTTTTACAGCAGTATCAATGAGACCAACGCGACCACCCATAGCATGAAAGAATAATTCACTAGGGTTTAATCCACCAATAAATGAGCTTTCTACAAAACCACGAGCTCCAGGTGAATCATCATATTTATTAAAATGAGGTAATGTTCTATTTTCAAATCCGTATGGAATACGTTTACCATCAACGTTTTGCTGTCCTAAACAAGAAATCATTTGTGAAATATTTAAGTCACTACCTTTAGAACCAGCATTTACCATAATAACAAAACGATTATTCTTACTTAAACTTTTTCTTCCAATTTTTCCAGCTTCAAGAGATGCTTTATTTAGAACATTATTCACTTGAGTTTCAAATTCATTAACTGTTAATTTTCCTGTTTTGTTTTCAAAAATACCTAAATGTGTTTGATCAATTAAATTATCAACATCACGTTTTTTGTCAGCAATTACATCACTAATTGATTTATTAGTTTCATAGTTAGCAATTAAATCACTAATACCGACACTATAAGCATGTGTTTTCATATATTCTGTTACAATAGATTGAAGATTATCAATAAAATCACTAGAAGCCATATTACCATAATCATTACAAATTCTTTGAATTAGACCTTTAGAGCCATCTCCAAGAACTCCTTTTTGTAGTTCACCTCGAATGTAATTTCCATTATAAATTTCAACAACATGATTTGAAGTTTTGTAGTCTTCACTATCATCGAAATTTTTAAGTTTATATTTAACACTGATTGGTGGAATAATTTGTGAAAGTAAATTATAATTACTAATTGTTTCATTGTTAAAAATACTAGTATCAATATTTTTAAGACCAACAATTAAGTTCATTGCTTTTCTCTTATCAAAATTAATATTTTCTTGACTGAATAAGTAACTTCCAAGCATCGAATCTTGGAAAATACCAACAATTGACTTATTGTTTGCTGGACTAATAATTTGATATGGAACAGCAGCTAACATTTTTAATTCCATTTCAGATTGTTCATCTTGAGGCATATGTAAATTCATTTCATCACCATCAAAATCAGCATTATAGGGTTTAGTATCACCAACATTCATTCTAAATGTATCACCTTGAGGCATAATCTTGACAATATGACACATCATAGACATTTTATGTAATGTAGGTTGTCTGTTAAATAAAATAGCATCTCCATTCATCATATGACGATGAACTTTATCTCCAACTTGTAATTTAATAGATTCTCTATCAACATATTTTAATGAAATGGATTCGCCATTTTTTTTCTCTAAAATTTTAGCACCAGGATAAATATCTGGACCATTTCTAACAAGTTTTAATAAATAATTCATATTTTTATTGTTAACAACAATTGGTTTTGTTAAATTCTTTGCAACTTTTAAAGGCACGCCTAATTCTCTAATAGAAAGTTGAGGATCTGGTGTAATAACTGAACGAGCACTAAAATCAACGCGCTTTCCCATTAAATTACCTCTCACACGTCCAGCCTTACCATTTAATCTTTCTTTAATAGATTTTAAAGGTCTTCCTGATCTTTGAGCAACAGAAGCAACTCCAGGAATTTTATTATCTACTAAAGTTGATACATAATATTGTAATACAGTTTCCCAATCGTCAATAACATTTGAATTTGCATTTTGTGCGATTTTATCAGCTAAAGTATTATTTGCTTTAATAATATTAACAATAATATGACTAATATCATCTTCACTTCTTTGCTGTGAGTCATGTTTTACAGAAGGTCTTACAGCCGGAGGTGGAACAGCTAAAACTTGACAAACCATCCAATCTGGTCTAGACCAAATTGGACTAAATCCCATAAAATTAACATCTTCATCACTAATTCTTTTGAAATTTTTAATAACTCTTTCAGGTGTTAATTTTAGTGAAACCTTGCTATTTTCATCATCTGTCGCCTCATTGTCTACCCATTCAGCAATAATTGTTGCTAATCCTTCTTTCTTAATTTTATTAGGTTGTTTTGAATTACACCCATCTTCAGTATCTTCACCACAACGTTTAATTTTACTAGCAATAGAGAATATTTGATTCCATCTTTCATCTGGTGGCATTTTCATAAAATATTTATATTTTTCTTTGTTAATTAAACATTTGCTACATTTGATACAAGTGCATCGTAGAATCTTGATAATTGTATTTAGATATTGAATATAAAATACCGGTCTTGATAAATTAATATGACTAAAATATCCAGGTGTTTGCATATAATCTAAACCATCGGTTGGACAAATTAATCCAGGTTCTAATACTCCCATTCGAGGATCAAATAATCCCCCAATTACAGGTTTATTATTGATATATGTGTCTCGACTAGTTATTTCTGCGACAGAACCTTTTCTAATTTCTTCTGGTGATAAAATACTAAATTGAATACCAATAATTTTTGATGGATTTTCTTTTTCATTATTCTCAATTTTAGACATCTCCTTATATTAATAAAATAATATTTAGATTGTTTTATTTCATCAATTTTTTATTTTAATTTAAAATTGAATATATAAAAATAAAATTGCATTATACATATAAGAACTATGGTAATTGAAAAAAAGCGCAAATTAAAGATTCACAAATATAATACACGTCATAATAATAATAAAAATAAAAATTATATTTATGAAAGTGATAATAGTGGCTCTGATGAAGATGATGACTGGTTACCAAACAAAGATTCTTCTAGCGATGAAGTAACTGATGATAGTGATAATTATACAGAATGTAGTAGCGATGATGAGCTTGTAAATAAATATAAAAACAAAAATAAAAAACAAAAATTTAATAATGAAAAATTTACCGAATTATTATCAGAGTTGTATCCTTCAAAATATATGACAAATAAAGTAAAAAATATGAAAAAGAATACAAATAATAATAATCTTGTATTAGAAATTGTTGACATTGATAAGAATAAAAAAAAATATATAAACAAAAGCGACAATGAAAGTGACTATGAAAGTAGTAATGATGTAGATATTATAGAAAGCGATGAGGATGAAGTAGAAACAGATAATGAAGATAATAATAGCGATGATGAAGATAATTTAAAAAATAAACATATTCAAAATAGAAGAGAAACTATAGATAAATTTAAAAATTTAGCTAATGAATTATTAGCAAAAAATAAAAAAAATAAACTAGCTAAACAGTTACTTAAAAATAGCGAAGGAGAAGAAAAAAAATTAAATAAATTGACAGATGGAAACGATACACAAAACCATTTGAATGAATTTAAAAAACTAGTAAAACAAAAAGATCAATTAGATACATTAAACTATTTCAAAAAAAATTTATCAATCGAAGAACAAAAAAATCTTATTGAAACTATTAAACAAATAGATAAGGATGATAGTGAAAAACCATATTTATTCAAATTATTAGAATTAGATATACCAAATAAATACAAAGAAATTGGATTAAAAAAATTCAATAGACTATATTCTTTAGAACCAGAAGAACCTGAATATTTTAAAATAATAAATTGGTTTGATACTTTTATATCATATGGTTTAAAGTTAAAAGATTTTGAAATATTCAAAAAATATGAAGATTTGGTTTTAAAAAAAGTGAATACTTTATCTTCAAGTGACTCAGATAATAGCGAATATCATAAATTAAAAAATTGGGTAGATACTTTTGTAAATATTCCATTTAATAAGTATAGTAATTTACCAATTACAATAAATGACGGTATTGAAAATTGCCATGAATTTATGTCAAATTGTAAAAATATTTTAAATGATGTAGTTTATGGTATGAATGATGTAAAAATACAAATTATGCAAATAATGGGTCAATGGATAGCAAATCCTAATGCTATTGGAACAGCTATTGCTATAAAAGGACCAATGGGAACTGGTAAAACTACATTAATAAAAGATGGTATAAGTAAAATATTAAATAGACCATTTAATTTATTAGCATTAGGTGGAGCAACAGATAGTAGTTATTTAGAAGGACATTCCTATACATATGAAGGTAGCACATGGGGAAAAATAGTAGATATTTTACTTCAAAGTAAAACATCAAATCCTATTATATTCTTTGATGAATTAGATAAAGTAAGTGATACTCCTAAAGGTGAAGAGATTACTGGTATTTTAACACATTTAACTGATACTACACAGAATACAAATTTTCATGATAAATATTTTTCAGAAATAGATTTTGATTTAAGTAAATCATTATTCATTTTTAGTTATAATGATGAAAGTAAGATAAATCCTATTTTACTAGATAGAATGTATAAAATATCTGTAAAAGGATATGATGTAAAAGAAAAAATTGTAATTGCCAAAAAATATTTATTACCAAAAATATATGAACAAATAAATTTTAAGAAAGAAGATATTATTATTCACGATGATATGATAAAATATATTGTTGATAATTATACAGAAACAGAAGATGGTGTAAGAAATTTAAAAAGATGTTTAGAAATTATATTTACTAAGTTAAACTTATTTAGATTAATGAAACCTGGTGAAAATTTATTTGAAGAAGACTTATCTATAAAAATAGAATTTCCTTTAATTATAACTGAAAAAATATTAAAAGAACTAATAAAAAATAAAAATACTTCAGATGAAAAATGGAAATTAATGTATATGTAATTATAAAATTATAGAATTATTTAATTACATAAATAGTTTTATTATTATTGTTAAATATAAATAAAAACCATATTCGTTTTAAATATGAAAAATAATTTTCATCTTTAAATTTTTTATCATCATTTTTTAAATATTTTGTATATAATTTTATAGGATTAACATTTATTAGATATAATATTTTGATGTATATTAAAAATAGTATAATATTTATTTCTATGTATAATTTATTATTACTGTAAGCTATTATTCCTATTAATATAAAATCTGTTAATAAAATTCCTAATCTTTTAGAATTAAATTCAAGAGAGAAAAGATGTAAAAAAGAAATAATTATTAATGAAATTAATGGTGTAGATTTTATAATATTAAAAAAATATAAAATACACCATATATGTAAAAATCTACAATAAGCTAAATTTTGACAATGTATTTTATTTTTTATCATTCTTGAATTGATTATTATTTTTATTTTTATTTTATATTTTATATTTTATATTTTATATTTTATATTTTATATTAATTAAAATTGATAAGTATTTGTAATAAAAAATAAAAATAAAAGAAATATATTAATACAATGAATCAACAAGATTGTCTTGAATGCTCATATAATGAACATCTTGAAGAACATTTAGAAGAACTTGTTAAATTAAAATTTTTACTTAAAGAAATTTCAAAAAATTTATCAGAATTACAAAAAATTAAAATAATGCCAAAAAATTTTGAATTACAAAAACTAAAACAAGATTTAGAAGGTTCAATGAATATAGATACTCCATCGACATTTAATTCTACATCTAACTATCTTTCAAAACAAGTAGAAGGTTATTTAAAAAAATATTGTAATCATAATTATATAGAAGATATTTATGATATCGGAGAAGATGGTTTTAAAAAAGTTTGTTATTGTAATAAGTGCTATGATGGGTATTAATTTACTTGAACTTTTAATGGTATGATTAAGGGAACTATATAATTATGATCTAACATTTTTCTAATATTTTTACCTATATTTATCTCTATAGTGTATATTCGTCTTCTATAATTATTTAAATTTTTTTTAGACTCATAAAAATCTACTTGTGTATTTTTTAATGTTTTTTTATATTCTGTTAATTCATTTTTTATACTTTTGACATTATCTTCCATATTTTTAATTTTGTCAAAATACTTTTTTAATTTTTCTCTAATTTCTTCTTCATTAGTATTTAATTTATTTTTAGAATATGCATATTTTTTTAAGTCATTATATATTGGATTATTTTTGTAATTTCTTCGATAATAATATTGTTTTTCATAATTATTTACTCCTCTATTTCCACAATGAGGACAATTATTATTGCCATTTCTAAACCACGTAACTATACAATTTGTATGATAAACATGACAACATTCAGGTAACTTATATATATCTTCATTATTTAAAGAATCTTTACAAATAATACATTCTTCATCAGATAAATTCAAATTAAATAAATTTATATTATTTGGATTATAACTCATATTATAAAGATAATTTACATATATATTTAAATAATCTATATAAATAATTATATTATAATAAAAATCTTTCAATTCTAAATTCTAATATAAAATCAGGATTTATATTTTCTATAATTTTTCGTTTAAAAATACTTTTTACCATGTAAACTTCTCTGAATAATGATAAATAAAGATATACAGTTGAAGATAAAAAAGAATCATAAAATATAACAACACGATTATATTTTTTATTAACAATATTATTTTTACAATATAAAATTTTATCTTTTATATCTTCAAAATATAACATTTTTTCATAATAGTATTCGCTAATATCAATTAAATTATTATTTAATATTTTAATATTATTGGTTTTCTTATAGTAAATATTATTATCATAAATATCATTATCATAAATATTATTAATTATATTACTGTTATTATCTATGTAATAAACTTTTTCCATTATTTTTTTTGCTATATTTGTTCCAATATTTACGCCTTGTAATAAATCTCCATTACCCAGTACTTCTTTCATTTTAATATTAAATTCTTTATCTTCTATATCAACATTTAATTTTTTAGATATTATTTTACATGCTTCTTTATAGAATTTTATCATACCTTTTAAATTAATATGTGTATCTGTTTTATAAAAGTCTTCTACATTAAATAATTGTGTACTATCATAAAATAAATCTATAAAATTATACTTATAATAAGACATTTTATCTCTATTTAATATTTTGTATTTATCTGGTAAATATTCTTTACATATTATTTCTTTATTTGGAAACATAAAAAATAATATTTTTTTTGAATTTATATACTCATTATATAATTTAATATAATTTATATTAAATAAGGTTCTATAATTACAATGGTTCTCTAATGATCTACAAGCATCGTTAATTAAGAATAAATAATCATCTTTACCAAATAATGTTTTTATTTTATTTTCTTCATTATAAGGATTTGAATTTTTAATATTTTGTTTATAAAAAATTTTTTTATCTTTAATATCTATAATATATTTTGTACATAAATAATTGTGAGTATTATTTATTTCACAATTAATACAGCATAATTCTTTATTTATAAATTTATTAAGACCACATTTACATTTATTATCTATATTCATATTAATAAATGAAAATATTATATTATTAAAAATATTTTTTATTTAAAGTAGATTAAAATAAATTAAAGTCTAGCCAATATCTATCATTTGAAAAATTTTTTAATGGTTTAATATTAATACCACAATTAGTTTGTTTTCCAAGTTCATATAAATCATTTCTAAAATCTATTACAGATGTAGATATATCTGCGCAACTATTACTTGTATTTTGAATAATTTTTTCAAAATTAAAAATTCTTTTACCTTGAATTAATTGAAATGCTCCTATATATAATGGAACGTTCACTGTATTAACGTTTGTTGGAACATAACCTATATAAAAAAAATTATCTTCTTTATTTGTTTCGCAATAAATTCTCATACTCATTATATCACTTATCATAAATTGTGGATAATCTATGTCTTCATCTTTTTTATATAAACTCATTTCATAAATCCAATTTTTACACCATTCTGATGTTATTTCATTATTTAATAAAATAAGATTATTGTGATCTCCATTTTCTAGTCTTCTTATTGGTAAATTATAGTTATTGTTATTATTATTATTAATACACATTTTAATATTTAATGAATTATGTAAACTAAATAAGTTAAATAAAATAAGGACTAATATATTTTTGTATATCATTAATAATGTTCTATATTATATTAACATTATTAATTTATTTTTATGTGATTATTTACAATTTATTATACATTTAAAAAGTAGTTGGGTGTGTTCTATTTCCACCTCTTTGGTTTAAAAATTCCATTTGTTCTCTTGAAATACAAGCACAACCTGTTGATGAAGAATATTGTTGTGGTTTGAAGCAACATTTTGGATCAAATTTATTTGCGTAGAATAAAAACATTTGATCATCTGGTAAAGGAACTTGTCCAGCTTTAATACCATCTAAGGATTGAAATAAAGTTGTTGTTGTGTCTTTAGATGGAATATCCCAGGTATCTCCAGGGACCCCTTCTCCTGTTCTCCAACCAATAGGAGCACCTAAAGCTTGAAAACCTTCTTTTACAGATGAAACTTTGCTACATGCGCAAATTGTATATCCACCAATTAACCAAAATAGTATAATACTAAGTAAAATTACTTCTAATCTTATCTTTAATCCTAAAATATTTAGTTCCATACTTTATACATATTTAAAAGATAAAAATATATATAAAATCATTAATATAATTGTATTTATCCTGTAGGAACTGATGGAATAGAACGACTTGGTCTCACATTTAATTTTGATGCTATTAGAGCTATTACAATTGCTAATGGAACAGATATTGCTATAAAAAATATTGTTCCAGCAATTGCAGCTGGTATTGTTGCTCCAAAAGTAAATAACGCCGCCGCATATAATGCTAAAGTAGTAGCAGCTACAACTACCAAAACTAAAATAATTACTAATTCTATAATTGTTGCTATTAAAGCTTTTAAAGTTAAATATGTTCCAAATACTTGGAATAAACCAGCAGCCATTACTCCATTTGTTTTATTTAATGTATCTCGCGCTATAATTGTATTATGAATAATAGGTGTAGTAATATTTAATCCACGATTCATTACATCTTGTGTAACATTATTTGCTGAATTACGTATTTTATTAAACATTGCTCTAATATTTTGTATTGCAGTTATTATTTCTTTCCATGCTTCTATTAATAATTTTACAAAATAATAGATAGGTTCTAAACTTATAGAAATTATTGATGATAAAATATTATTTACACAAAAATTAAAATTTTCTGATGTTGTTTCTAGTTTAGATTTATGCGGATCATCAATAATTAATCCAGCAAATGGTATATAAATTGGATTACATTTATTTTGTGGCCAATCTTTTCTTAAACTTCTTATATGTGATAAAGTATAAAAATAGCTTGTGGCTATAAAAAAAACAAATATTATTAAACTAGATATAATTAATTCTACACCATATTTTTGAAAAAATCCTTCTTTACTGTATAAATGATTAAATTTTGATATTATATCCATATAATATATAATTATAAATTGTTTATTAATTTAAATCGACCTAACAATTTGACCAGGGGGACCCGCCCAAACAGATTTTCCAGTTAATACAGCACCAGATAAAACATATAAAAATGCTGCTAAAACACCTAATGTTTTTCTAAATAAGTCTTCTATATTAAGAGTTAATTTTTGTATTTCTATTAACATATTTAAAAAAACACCAAAAATACTTTTTACTATTGTTGTAATCCAGTTTCTTATATTATTAAAAAATGCTCTAACGGCATTTACTGCCTGACTAATTATACCAGTTAATTCACCACCAAATGATAATGCATAATGAATTGGTTCTAAGAATACACCCATTGAACTAATTTGCATATTTTGAATACAAAAACTAAAATTTTGCATAACATCATGATTAAAAAGACCAGCAAAAGGCATAACACTAGGATTACATCTATATTTTGGCCAATTATTTTCTATTTGTTTTGAACCAATTCCTAAAACTGAAGCAAAATATAATCCAACAAATACTAAAATAATTATAATAGCAGAAATTAAATCATAAGCATCCATAATAAATTATAATACTATAATTATTATAGATAATAATTATTTTATACTTATTTATTCTTCATCTTCACTTGGAGTATCATACTCATCAATCCATCTAAATCTAACTTTTGTTGGAGGATCACCTGGAAGTCTATATGTTTGTCAATAGCCCCCTTTCTTCATTTTTCTAGATTTTCTCATTTTTCTAGATTTTCTCATTTTTTTAGATTTTCTCATTTTTCTAGATTTTCTCATTTTTCTAGATTTTTTCATTTTTCTAGATTTTCTCATTTTTCTAGATTTTTTCATTTTTCTAGATTTTTTTCCACCACTTGTAGTTTCTTTTACAAAACCATCATTCTTAGCATCATTTTTAGCATTGACAAATTTATCTGTAAGACCTTTTGATATATCAGTTCCTGTAATAGCAGATGGTGGTCCAAAATGCTCAAATTGTACAACACTAATTTGTTGGGGTTTATTTCCTCCATGGGTAGAATTTTCTTTTTCTGTAAACCAATTAAAAGCATGTAGTTGATAATTACCTCCATTATTTTTCATTGGGAAAGGAGCAGGGCTTGGTTTGATATTATTATTAGACATTATATATATTTACAAATAAAAATAATAAAAAAATAAAAATAAATATAATATATGTTGAACGATACTCAACGATTACACTTACAAGAAATGATTAAAGCAAATAATACAGAAGATACAACAAATGCTATTAGAGAAGTAAGACATAGTTCTATAATTCATTCTGAAGTTCAAGAACTAGTTAATTTAAAGCAAAAATATCCTAGATTATCAAAAACTAATCCACAACAATTTGATGATATGTGCGTAAAACGTTGTAATTTTCTTTTTAATAATTATACTGAAATATTTAACAAAGTAAAAAAGGATGAAATAGATTTACAAATGTTAAATAAATTTTTAAATGTTTTAAAACAAATAGAAGATGGTAAAATAGATCAACATGAAGGTTCCTATATGGTTGGAACTATATTAAAAGAAATATATATTGACAGTGCTCTTAAAAAAGCAGAAAAAACAGATAAAAAGGATAAAAAAAATAAAAAAGAGGATAAACCAATTAAACCTGTTAAAATTTCATGGAAAGAATATAAGGAAAAAAATAATCTGGAATAAAAAGTAATATTATATTTTAATATAATATAGATGGATTATCAAAAAGTATTAGAAGATGTATATAAAAAAGTAAAATCTAACAAAGGTGGAAAACTAGCATCTTATATTCCACAACTTGCTAAAGCAGACCCCACAATATTTGGTATAACTTTTTGTGATATAAATGGAAAATGTTATTCAGTTGGTGATTCTAATAAAAAAGTTCCTATTGAATCGATAAGTAAACTATTTTCATTAGCTTTAGCAGTAAAAAAATTAGGAAAAAATGAAGTATATAAAAAAATTGGAACAGATGGTTCTTTCATGCCTTTCAATTCTATAATTGCGGCAAAATTAGCACCTACACATACAATTAATCCATATGTTAATCAAGGCGCTATGGCAACAACATCTTTATTATATAAAAAAGATCAAAAAGAATATAAAAAACAAATTTTAGATAACTTATCAAATTTTGCTAATACAGAATTAAAATTAGATGAAAGTGTTTATAAAAGTGAATCGGCTACTAATACTACAAATATGAGTTTGGCTTATTTATTAAAATCATTAAATCGTTTTTATGCTCCTGTTGACGAAGCAGTTGATGCTTACACTTATCAATGTTCTGTTAAAGTATCAGCTAAAGATTTAGCAACTATGGCATCTGTTTTTGCTAATGCCGGTAAACACCCAGAAAGCCATAAACAATTGATAAGCAAAGATGATACTGAATATATTTTAAATACATTAAAACCAGAAGGTCTATATGAATATTCTCCAACATGGATGGTTAAAACAGATGGTAAATCATATGCTAAAAGTGGTGTTGGTGGTGGAATATTAATTGTAATTCCAAATGTAGGTGGTATTGGAATTGTTTCACCAAAATTAGATAAATATGGAAATTCAGTAAGAGGTATAGAAGCAGGTATTAAATTATCAAATAAATTAGGAAAGGACATGTTTAGAAATAAAAAAACTAGAAAATCTACTTCTAAACAACAAAAAACTAAAAAAGCAAAAAAATGAAAAAAAAAAATAATTAATTATAATATAAATGTCTGCTCTTCATGCTTTCATAAATAGTGCCCCTGGACAATTCTTAATTGGTGGTTTAACTGTTGCTGGTATTAGTTTTGCTGGTAATAATGTTTCTAATAAAGCAATTGCTGGATTAATTGCCGCTATGCCAATCGGTATGCCTAGTTCAATATTTATTGATGATAAAAGAGTTGAAGCTTATGCTTATAATTTATTAATTATGACCTTTGTTTTATTAGCAGCTACATTTTCAAACTGGGCTTTATTAAAATATGGAAAAATGGATAAATATAAATCTGTAGGTATTTCAATGGCTGTTTTTTGGGGACTTGGATTATTAGTTGTCTTCTTAAAATAAAATAATTAAAATAATAATTGAAATAATTTATAAATATTAAATTATTTATAAATTATGACTTACACATTAGTTATTGTTGAATCACCTGCTAAATGTCAAAAAATAGAGAAATATTTAGGGTCAGGATATAAATGTATTGCTAGTTATGGACATATACAAGAATTAAATGGTTTAAAAAGTATAAATTTAGATACATTTATTCCAAGTTTTACACCAATGGATTCGAAGCTACAACAAATTCAACGAATTAGACAAATGATCACAAATAGCAATGATGTGTTATTGGCAACTGATGATGATCGCGAAGGTGAAGGAATAGCTTGGCATATATGTAAGTTATTTGATTTATCAATTGAAAATACAAAAAGAATAATTTTTCATGAAGTAACAGAAACTGCTTTAAAAAATTCTGTAAAAAATCCATTAAAACTTAACATGAATATGGTTAATGCGCAGCAAGGAAGACAAATACTAGATTTGTTAGTTGGATATAAAATATCACCATTATTATGGGAAAATATTTCAAGAACAAAAAAAGGATTAAGTGCTGGAAGATGTCAAACTCCTGCTCTTAGATTAGTATACGATAATCAAAAAGAAATAGATAAATCTCCTGGGAAAAAAGTATATAATACAACAGGATATTTCACTGATCATAATTTAGATTATACATTAAATCATAATTTCGAGGATGAAGATAAAGTAATTCAATTTTTAGAAGAAACAACCGAATTTAAACATATATTTAGTTGTAGTAAACCAAAAGAAAGTATTAAAAAACCACCAACTCCTTTTACAACAAGTTCATTACAACAAGCAGCTAGTAATGAGTTACATATTAGTCCAAAAGAAACAATGTCTATTTGTCAAAAATTATATGAAGGTGGTTATATTACTTATATGAGAACAGATAGTCAAATATATAGTAAAGAATTTATTGAAAAAATTAAACCACATATTAGTGAGCAATATGGTGAAGAATATATTAATAAAAATGTAGATTTATTGAGTGAAAAACCTGTAGAAAAAAATACAAAAAAAAGTAAAAAGAAAAAAGAAGAAAATAATAATGCTCAAGAAGCTCATGAAGCTATTAGACCTACAAATATTAAATGTAATAAATTACCTGATGATATGGAATCTAAAGAAAAGCGTATGTATAATTTAATTTGGCGAACAACTATGGAAAGTTGTATGGCGGATGCTTTATTTAATAGTATAACTTCAAAAATAACAGCTCCTTTTAAGCATGAATACAAATATACAACAGAAGAACTTGTATTTATTGGATGGAAAATAGTTGCTGGATACAAAGATGATAATAAATTTTACAAATATTTATTAGCATTAAAACAAAATAGTGAATTAGCTTATAGAAAGATAACCAATAAACTAACTATAAAAGATTTAAAAATGCATTATACAGAAGCTAAGTTAGTTCAATTGCTAGAGCAAAAAGGTATTGGTAGACCTTCAACATATTCGTCGCTTATTGATAAAATCCAAGAAAGAGGTTATGTTAAAAAAGAAAATATAAAAGGGAAAAAAATAAAATGCACTGATTTTGAATTAGAAAATGATGAAATTACGGAAATTGAAAAAGAGAGAGAATTTGGAAATGAAAATAATAAACTAGTTATACAAGAAATCGGTATTCTTGTATTAGAATATTTATTGAAAACATTTGATACATTTTTCGAATACGAATACACAAAACAAATGGAGGATGAATTAGATCAAATATCTAAGGGTAATAAAGAATATCAAGATTTATGTAGAAAGTGTGTTGATGCTATAGATGTTTCTATTCCAAAAAAAATAGAATCGCAGGAAAATGGTGTAATAAAAAGTAATGTAGAGATACAAATAGATGATAATCACTCATATGTTATAGCAAAATATGGTCCTGCTATTAAATGTAAAGATGGAGAGAAAATATCATTCAAATCTGTTAAAAAACATATTGATCTTGATAAACTTAAAAATGGAGATTATAAAATAGAAGAAATAATAGAATTAGATAATAAACTTCTTGGTAAATACAAAAGTGATAATCTTTATATTAAAAAAGGTAAATATGGTATTTATGCTGAATGGGGATCAAATAAAAAATCATTAAATGAAATGAAAAAAGATATAGAAGTATTAGAATTAGATGAAGTAATTGAATTTATAGAAAATAATGAAGGAACTGGTGGTAAAAATTGTGTAAGAGTAATTGATAAAAGTCTTTCTATTCGTAATGGAAAATATGGAGATTACATATTTTATAAAACTGAAAAAATGTCAAAACCCCAGTTTTATAAATTAGGAGGATTTAAAGAAGATTATAAGACATGTTCTATTACTTTGTTAAAAAAATGGATAAATGATACTTATTTCAATAAATAAGTATATAAAATAAAAAATAAAATATAAAAAATATAATATAAATATAATTATATTATATTTATATTATTATGAAAAGTGACTCTAGAGAATATAATATATTAATTAACGCTGTTAATAAGATTCAAAATGTTGATGGGTTTACTTGTGAAATTGGTGTTCGTGAAGGTGGAAGCACTCAAATGATTTTAAATACTTTAAAGAATACACAACAAAACAAAATACATATAGCAGTTGATCCTTTTGGTAATATAGATTATGAACATTGGGAAAATAGAAAAGAAAAACTTGATTATACAAATAAAATGAAAAATAATATGTTAAAAAATTTATATACATTTTGTTCTGAAAATAATATGGAATGTTTATATTTTCCTTTGGAAGATACTGAATTTTTTAATCGTTATTCAGATGGAGTTCCAATATATAATGAAAATAAATATATACTTAATAAATATTCATTGGTATTTTTAGATGGACCTCATACAACAAAATTAGTTAAAGATGAGTTTGATTTTTTTTATAGTAAAATTCCAAGTGGTGGTGTCATAGTTTTTGATGACATTGATCAATATCCTCATATGACTAATTTAGATAGTTATATAAGAGATAAAGGGTTTAATATATTAGAAAAAGGTATATGTAAAATTAGTTATATAAAAGTGTAAATATAATATTATATTATATTATAGTTTTTTTGTATAATATTTACTTACATTCATAATTTGAGTATTCGAATTGTTATTAATAATATTTTCAATTGAAAATAATAAACTATCTAGAGACATTGACATAAAATCATTTTCTACGTGTTTTATATTTTTTATAAAAATTATCCATTTAGTAAGTAAATCTTTGAATTGTAATGGAAAGTGTATATTATAATTTTTATATTTGGAGAGAATATTTGATTTGAAACTTTCTAGATTATTTCTTATATTTCTTACATCAGACAAAATAGAATATAAAGTATATATCTTTGTATTGTCTTTATATTCTCTCTCATTCTTCATAATAATCAATGGAATGTTGAAACATTTATATTCAATAATCTCATCAAAGTACTCTTGAAGAGCAATAGTATATATTTTTTCTGCTAGTTCGGGAAGAGTCACTCGTGAAAGAAGAAGCGCCATCAAAGTATTTTATTATTTACAAATACATATTATAAATAATAAAATTCAATTTTTATTTTATTTTATTTTTCTTCTTTAATTACAATCATAATTAACCATTTCTTTAACTAATTCATCAAAACTGATTTCAGGTTTCCATCCTAATTTTTCAAATGCTTTTTGTGAACTGCCCAATAATTCATCCACTTCTGAATTTCTAAAATATTTACTGGATATAAATATATATTCTCTCTTTGTATCTTTACAATAACCAATTTCATCTAAACCTTCTCCTTTCCATTCTATGTTTATATTTTTTAATTTAAATGACTTTTCAATAAATTCACGCACGCTATGATATTCATTAGTAGCTAAAACATAATCATCTGGGGTTTCTTGTTGAAGCATTAACCACATTCCTTTTATATAATCTTTTGCATGACCCCAATCTCTCATTGAATTAATATTACCGAGAACTAATTTATCTTGTTTTCCTGATAATATATTACCAAGAGCAATTGTTATTTTTCTAGTTACAAAATTATGTCCTCTGCGAGGACTTTCGTGATTGAATAGTATTCCAGAACATGTAAACATATTATATGCTTCTCTATAATTCTTAGTTATCCAATGTGAATATAATTTAGCTACACCATATGGAGAGCGAGGATAAAATGGGGTATTTTCAGTTTGTGGAACCTCTTGAACCTTACCAAACATTTCAGATGTTGATGCTTGATAAAATTTAATTTTTGAAATATCTATTTTACATTTTCGGAGAGATTCTAAAAGTCTAAGAGTTCCAAGGGAATCAATATTTGCTGTATATTCTGGTAAATCAAAAGAAACCTTTACATGACTCATAGCAGCTAAATTGTATACTTCTAAAACTTCTATATTTTTAGTATAATTATCATAAATTTCATTTAAAATATTTATTAAACTATTTTCATCACTTAAATCACCATATCTGAGATATAATTTATCAAAAATATGATTAATTCTCTCTGTATTAATATTTGATGCTCTTCTAATGAGACCCCAAACATCATAATTTTTTTCTAATAAGAATTCGCTTAAATATGAACCATCTTGCCCTGTTATTCCTGTAATAAATGCAATCTTTGACATTATATTAAAAACAATATAATATATTTAATATAATTTTTATTAAATAGATTATTATTGAATTATATTACAATCTAAAAGAGCTGGGAGTATTAACATTGAATTTTTTAGGTATTTCATTTCTTAATTGATTAATTTCAATAGTAAAATTAAAATCAATATCTCCAAACCATACAGGTGTTCCATCGTGATATCTAAATTTGAATTTAAATTCTTGAATTCTCTCTATAACAGGATCAAAATAAGCCATATTTTGTAATAAACCATTACGTGAATCAAATTGTTGTCCGGGTGGATATATTGTAGTTGGTATTTTAGCAAAAGCAGTATTTACTTTCCCATTTTGTTTATTATTATATGTGCTATTACTATTAAAATCATTATTAGGATTTTGACTATCCATATCTAATTCATCATAATTATTCCATTTATCTAATTCTAAATAAATTGTCTCCGATTGTAAAAAAGTGAATACATTTTCACCTAAAATTGAATAATTGGTTCCATTAGAATTAGTAAGCCAAATATTTGTAGAAACAAATTCAGGTTTAACATATTCAATATATAAA
>Ga0181399_1000278_pt1 | contig 19278 bp, 16 predicted proteins | sample 22SPOviralmetaG_FD_130128 | JGI IMG/M metagenome (GOLD analysis project Ga0181399, IMG submission 130128) | Marine viral communities from the oligotrophic San Pedro Time Series (SPOT) site, San Pedro Channel, CA, USA - 22 SPOT_SRF_2011-05-21 | ecosystem: Environmental > Aquatic > Marine > Strait...
AGCTGTGTGAAGTTACCTTCCTGTGCTCTCGCTTTAATTGTTCTAAATGTAGAGTTATCAATCTCAGATTCTTGACCACCGATCGACGCTGTAGATCTACCAGCTGTAGTATCTAGTTCTACAAAAGAATCATTAACAAGGGCAGCACGTGGAGTAGAATCAACACTAGTAGATCCTGAATCGCTTACAGTACCTTCATCTGGTCTAAATGGGAAGAATGGACCAATTGTAAATGGATCAAGCATCGGTAGATCGATTTCAACTGCAGGAATACCAAAGTCTGTCAAGAACATCTGAAGTTGATCTTTAATTCTAACGAAGAATCCTGCTATTCCTTCAAATGAGCTAGTGATCGGATCAATGATGTATTCTGTTACGAAGTTACTAAGTGGTTGGATAATAAACTCGTCAAATACGTTTGACACAAAACTCATAGCCTCAGAGATCTTTTGTCCAATCCAATCTACCATCTCGCCGATGTATTCAGGGATTGCCATGATAGCATCAGTCAAACCACCCATCAATCCAGAGAACATTTCCTCAAAACTGAATGAATCGAGATACGCCTCAGCTTGCTCGAAACCAAACGCGCCACCGATCCAAGAGACTGCGCTCTTAAGCATATCAAGCGGAGCCATGATAAGTGAGTTTATGAATCCCTTAACAGCACCAGTCAGTGCGCCAACGATACCGTCCTCTTCAAACCCAGCAAAAGTACCTTTTACTGTATCCCAGAGAGTCATAATTATTGTTAGAGGGAGAAAGATCTTTTTAGCGACTACTGCGAAACCAGCAAACACTTTACTGAATGACCCAAAGAAGTTACCAATACGACCAAAGAAATCCATGAATGAAGTGATACCACCTCGTACAGTTTTCATTAGATTAGAGATGAACCCACCTCCAGTCTTAACGTATTGCATTGCTTCGGTTATTGGTTTGAAAAAGTCTTTAATTGCGTCAATACCACGTATGAGCATTTGAGACATTTTACCAAGACCATCGCTTTTGAACATCTTGATGAAGCCATCCATGATACCCTTAACAAAGTTCTTCACCTTGGTTACACCATCAGAAAAGAACTTACTTGTAGCATCCATGCTTTGAGTAAGATTTTTAATCACGCTGGAAGGGATCATCTTAGATCCAAACATTTTGATAGCAGCGATATGTCCTTGAATAGCACCAACCATTGTTGCGAGCGATGCAGCAAACATCACACCTATTAATCCAATGGATCTAATGGGTGTCTCAGCACTATCAGGAACTACACGTGGATCTCCGTCGCCTAATCCTCTAGTGTTTTCTTCAATCTTTTTAAGAAGTTTAGTCTGCGCGGTCGAACGTTTGATGTTCTCTTGCTTTTCTTCAGAGGTCATCCCGTTTTCTTCTGTCTGACTACTAAGTATATTTTGAAAGTTAGCCATGGCTCGCCTTTTGTTGTTCTATCTTTTTCTTTTCTTCTTCTAAGAACTGTACTAGCATATGTGTATAGACTTCACGCTCAAATGGAATCATATTTTCCAGTTCGGCTAAACTATATTTATGGTGCTGCATCATGGCGAAATTAGTTTTGTAGTAGCCAGCTAAAGACTCATGAGACAGCAAAATTAAAAAAAACTTTGAAGACCTTCAATGCGAACTTTATGATGTTTACCACAAACTGGGCAATTGTACTCTACTTCATGCGTCAACTTCGGCATGGATTCGAAGAACGATTGTACTTTATCAAACTGTTCAGTTGTTAGGTTCTCTAAGAACTGAGAAATTTCTTCTGGTGATTGGTCTTGAGCAGAATAGACTTCATTACTATCATAAATGAAATCAATACAGTCAGCAATCACATTAAACATTACTGAAGCATCGTCTTGTTTTGCGTTTTGGAATTTGTCAATCATCTCAAAACTAGGATACTTCATTTGGATACCAACATCATTGAACAGTTCGAACTTATTCGTATGATTTGGATCTTTATGAACTTGGATATCATCTACACGAACGGTGTATTTGATTTGTGCTTTCTCGTTATCTTCACCATGATCTTCATCACATTTGAGAAGAAGTGGAACTTCCTCGCCAACAGATTTACCACGGATATGAAGGAACAGGTATTCAATATCAAATGTAGCGAGTTTGCTTACATCGATTTCACCCACTATGCAACTTTGAATAACTGACTTTAGAGTGTCAGCCATTACTTTTTGATTTTCGCTTTGTTGTGCTACTAGTAGGTTCTTTTGGTCTTTTACTAAGAAAGGGCGGTAGCTGATCTGTTGATTGGTAGATGGGATCGTTACCGTGTAAGTTGGGGTTGTATTAATAGGCAAAGCCATTATGTATCTCCATTATTCATTTTGGTGATCATCTTGCTCAACTCTGCGGTACTACCCACAAAGATGGCATTGTTATTTGTAACTTTCGCTTGTTCACCCTTACTGGGTTCGTCAAGTTTCTTTTTCTGTTGATGTAAATCCATCAACTGTTGGTTTACATCTGCCAATTGCTTGACCAGATTACCAACAACTTCAAAAGCACGGGGATGCTCACTCTGTTTTGCTACTTCAAGCGCAGCATTCAGTGCTTCTTGACCTTTATACAGAATTTCTTTAAGATTTGATCTGGAGTCGTCATAGTCTTGTTCGATTCTTTCTTCGATAGACTTTGCGATAGCCAGTTGAGTTTCTGCCTCAGGTATTAATTCTTGTTTTACTTCTTCTATGGGATCCATATCAAAAACATCCGATAAATTGTCATCAATTCGCATTATAACTACCTTTATTTATTAGAACTTAAGCAATTTGCCTACGTCCCAATTTTTTATGTTTTGAGTGTTAAATCCTGGAAGCGGATTTCCGAGCCACTCATTTACATCATTCCATTCTTCTCGCCATGGCGTCGGTGATGATGGGTCACCAATAGAATTTTCCTCAGTTCGCTGAGTGAAAGTAGAAGGTGTCCAGTATTTATATTGAAATGTAATCTGCACTTTCATTATTTCTTTACTATTGTTATCTAGCGAGACAGCTGCAATAGTCTTAGGGTAAACCTCATACATAGTCACCCCATAGTAAGTGTTATTCGCAGTATCTTTGACAAAGATTTTCATATCAGTGGTATAATCGTTGTAGTATTTAAAGCTACGAGAACCTGTATCATAACCTTGGATTGATAGCAACCACGAATCGAACAGATGTTTGATTTTCATTTCACGATCTACGTAGAATGTAGCAGTGATATTGTCGTACATGGTTTCATACGGAGTCTCCCGTAATTCACCATACGTTCTATTCTGAATAGTGTTTAAGTTTATCCCAGGAAGTTGGATATTCTCACACAACAATGCTGCTGTATATGGGTCTGCTTTATATGGGTTTGCCCCATTACCGAGAACTGCAGGAAATCCAAACTCTACCGCAAAACGATTAGTTCTTGCCAACCCATCGCTTTTGATCTTTTGTATAAATGAACTTATTGATAGTTGGTCTGGCATTATTTTCTCATCCTTTTAACAGAATCCCGGAATACTTGTTCTTTCTGCACCTTTTCAAACCTTTCAACAGGTAGCAGACAGGCAGTTCCCCAGTCGTCTACGTGAATTCTTCTAAACTGTGATCTTACGTGCTCATAGAGATACTGTTTCACGCAAGGTTTTGCTGCTCGATATCGAGCAACTCCATCAATCAACTGCCAACTGTACTTCAGACGAGTAGATTCATTCATTTTACTATTTGTTTTCAGCACCATCAAACGATCAAGTAGCTGAACACGATAAAGGTACGGTAAATAATGTAAGTTAAGACCAATGAAACCTCCAGGAGTTCTTCTCCATGGGATTACCATCGGAAACTTGTCATAATATGGCAGAGTTTCTTTTCCCTTCGGATCATACAGAAACAAGTACATTCTTCCAGGAAATATCCTCGTGACAATGTTACTCGGGTCACCTTTGAGGATCCGATTAGGAATCGGTTGTTGACGTCGTAATGTTCTTACTTCTGTTTCCAACCACCCTCTACTTTTTTGAGAAATTTCTTCGAGGTTGTACTTATTACGTTCGAAAACGTCTAGTATTGATCTATTAGTAGCCATTTAATTATTTAGGCTTCGCTACGGAGATGCCCAGATCGTATTCAGTGATTATTTTGAACTCCCATCCACGGTCTTTAGCCCATTCGGATGCTGCTTTCCATTTAGCTTGGTTTTTAACATAGGTTGCAGATTCAACTAAATATCTTTTAGTACGTTTACCTGGAAAAGTAGGTGCACTGGTTTGCTTGTGCGGTTTGACTTCAATTAAATATGTTTTTGGTCCATTTTTGGACTGAACTTGTATTTTGAAGTCGATAAAATAGCGATGAATCCGATTGTCAGTTGGGCATCTGTATGGAACTACTGTTTCTTCAGAATTCCATTTGATAACATTAGGATTTCGGTCACACCAACTTGCAAATTGTGTTTCCCACGAACTTCTCATAATGATATTCGTGGGGTCGCCACTATATTTTTTAGGGTGTAACGGTTTGTACTTCCTCTTGTGAAACATAAATAACCTTAGATAGACTCAACTTTTAATATTTAGGAATAAGCATGGCAGATATAACAGAACAACAGCGAATGCTTGCGGAACAAGAAGCAGAATTCGCTTTTGACAATGCCGACGCACCAGATCTTTCTGGTATTAACATGTATAACCCACGTGGTGATGCAGAAGGATTTGATAATAATCAATACAAAATTAACAACTACATGTATCCCTCTGATCTTCATGCTAATCAGGGAGTGTATGGTGGCAACTACGTAATTTTCTATGTTAATATTGTTAATGACTCCTCTTTAAATGGTGGTCTTGGTAATCTAGATGTTAACGGCAACCCTGTTGAAACTTTGAGTGTTGAAGATGAGGCATTACTTAATCGCGATAGAGGTCAGTTGGTCGCTTTGGGTCTTAACACAACTGAACTTACTGGAGCGATTGCTGCTCAGTCTGCAGTTGGTGCGATTGCTGCTGGTGGTCTTAGTCTTACTAGTGCTGCCACTGCTGCAACTGCTGCAGGAACTAACACGATCGGTGCAGGTGTTACTGCTGCCGTGGCTCCATCTGCTAGTCGTCAAACTAAACGACTAAAAACTGCAATAGCCATGCACGTACCAAACCAACTTCAAGTTCGTTACTCGTCTCAGTGGTCGGACGAAGATACTGCCGCCTTTGCTATGACTCAAGGTATTAGTGCTGGTCTTATTAACGCTATTCAAAATTTTGGTGAACAAGGTAACTTAGAAAGTGTTGCTGATACTCTTGGTTCTGCTGGTGCTAACATTTACCTATCAAACGGAGTAGGTTCTGGTGCTGTTTCTGCCGCGACCGGTCTTGCTGCCAATCCTAAGAAAGAACAAGTCTTCAAAGGTGTAGACTTCAGAACATTTACCTTTGAATATCAGTTCTTCCCTCGTTCTTCTGAAGAAGCAAGAAACGTTCAGAATATTATCAAACAATTCAAGTATCACATGCACCCTGAGATGAAAGATGATCGTAACTTCTTGTACTTGTATCCTTCTGAATTTGATATTACTTATTATCAGGGCGGTAGAGAAAACCTAAATCTTCATAGACATACTTCTTGTGTTCTAACTGACATGAGCGTAAACTATACACCGAATGGTAACTTTAGTACGTTCAATGACGGTATGCCAACTCAGATTAACGTTGCGATGACATTTAAGGAACTTTCTCTCCTTACCAAAGAAAAAATTAGGGACGGTCTATAATGTATTTCAAAGAATTTCCGAAGTTCTATTACGACTTCAAAGACGATAAGGGTAATACTGAATTACGCTTAGTTCGTGACATTACTAGAAACGTTCGATTCCGTAAAGAGATTCTGGCTAACGTTGCCGTCTTTGATGAATATGATATCCAAGATGGTGAAACCCCAGAAATTATCGCTGAGAAGGTTTACGGTAATCCAAACTACCATTGGATTATTATGTTGGCTAATGAACGGTTTAATTATGTTTACGATTTCCCTATGGAAGAAACCTCATTGGCTCGCGCAGTTGTAGCAGAATTCAACCCAGACTTTACCATCACTTCTTGGACGTATTCTGGAACTACCGTTACTGCTACTTTTGTTAATCATGGTCTAAGAACAGATTACACAACTCAAGTTAAGTTTAGAGGTGCTACTGCTACTACAAATGCTCCTAATGATGTTTGGTATACTGTTACTGCTGTGACTGATGACACATTTTCGTTCACTGCACCAAACGCTCCAACTGGAACTGCTGGTGGTACGGTTACAGTTAGTACACAAGGTCGTCAAAAATACCCTGCTCACTGGATTTCAGATTCCGCTGCAGGACACCAAGGACATGGACACTGGTACAAAGTTGATTCAGACTTTCCAGGGGCTATTGCGGTATCTTGCGAAACAATGTTCCGTGAAGAAAATGAAGCAAAACGTAGAATAAAACTGATTTCAAAAGAAGCGGTTGCTACAATCCTTAAAAATTATAGAGATCTTATTTAATGGCATCATCTGGCACTTCAAACCAGTTAAGATTTGCTGGTGACGTTAATATTAACAAAGTTAAGATTACTACCTCCAGAGGTATGACTCAAGATATTACCGTTCAGGTTATGGGTATCGAATACTATGAGGATATGTTCTCACCTTTTGTAACTGGTCAGATTTTTGTTAAAGACGCACTTGCGCTACCAAACGTATTGAAGTTTATGGGTGAAGAGTATGTCGAGATCGAGTTTGACACTCCAACGTTAGATTCACCAATCAAAGGTACGTTTTATATTCATAAAATGACCGAACGAGAGCAACAAGGCGATCGTGCAGTAGTTTATACTCTACATTTTACTTCTGTTGAAGCAGTCGTTGATATTAATAAGAAAATCAGCAAAACTTTTAGAGGTAGAATATCTGATACTGCTGAACAACTTCTCAAAAACAAGAATTACGGTCTTGAAACTGAAAAACCTGTCAACGTTGAACCAACAAATACGTCAGATACCTTTATTTCAAGTTTTTGGTCTCCTTTAAAGAATCTCCAGTGGTGTTGTTCCAAGGCAAAGAACGAACGGGGTGTTCCTAACTACCTTTTCTTTGAAAACAAGTATGGGTTTAACTTTGTATCCTTAGATTCACTTTATACAAACCGTTCAGTCCAAGATTTCGTCAATGACAAGTATACTCGTGATGATCTTGGTAATGGTCGTACTGCTGCTAACCCACAAGAAGATTATAAGCGTGTTTTAGACATTTCAATGCCGGATTCTTTCGGAGATACGCTTGAAAAACTTAAAAAGGGTGTTTACCAGTCAAGAGCAATGACTTTTGATATTACTCGTAAGACCTATACAGCTAAGAACTTTAATTTTTACGATAAGTTTGAACGTCAGCAGCATTTGAATCCAAATCCAATCAATTCTAGAAACTTGATCGCACGACCAAATGCTGCGTTACTTCACCGCAACAGAATGGAAAGCAACTTTGCTGGAACACTTGATAATACAAACTTTACTTATATCCAAGAACGCATTTCAACGATTGAAATGGCTCAAGCACATAGAGTTGAGATTTCAGTCTTGGGTAGAACAGATTATGCAGTTGGTCAAAAGGTTTTTCTTGACTTAACTAAAATGAAACCGATTAGGGAAACTGAAGACACTGCAGATACTATTGATAGACTATTTTCTGGTTACTACCTTATTTCAGCATTGAACCATTCGGTGACTAGACAAGGACATGAGTGTCATATGGAACTAATTAAAGATTCGTTAGCTGCGAATCCAAACTCAGTAGGTGAATTATAATGAGATCAACAGGTGCTTTTTATTACGGTGTTGTAGAGAATAGAAACGATCCACTATCATTGGGTCGTTGTCAAGTTCGTATTGCTGGGCTTCATACACACGATAAGAGTTTGCTTCCTACTGAAGATCTTCCATGGTCAACTCCAGTATCACCAATCACATCGGCTGCTATGAATGGTATTGGTCATGCACCACTTGGTCCAGTTGAGGGGACTACCGTACTTATTATGTTCGCTGATGGTGAACGTCTTCAACAGCCAATTATGTTTGGTTCGTTGGGTGGTATTGCCACAACTCCAGTTGGTATTGATGCAGATCAAACTGGTCAACTTGATGCCGCATCTGCAGTGGCTCTTTCTGAAGTTCAAATTGAAACTGCAGATATTGAAGGTGGTCAAACAGGTACTACGCTAATACTTCAAGACTACGATACTGAACGAACTGATATGACTTCTCAACTTGCACCTGATATGCGAGTTTTTGGTTTCAACATTCCAGATGATACCCGTATTGTTACTATTGCGAGTAATAACTCTATTACAATCAGCAAAGAAGTTAGTGGTTATGGGCGAAACATTCTTACATTTGGACCACCACCTACAAACTTGGCTGCTCTTGAAGAGTCTAATGAGTATATTCAAAGCATTTCTGGTCAAGACTCTGTAGCTGCAACTCCAAGACCTTCTTCAACAAACAAAGAGATTCCTCAGGTTCCACCAGAAGGTGCTACCCAAAACCGTGCATCAGCATCAGAAGGTATTCGTGCACTTCTTGCTGCATGTGATCAGGTAGGTCTTACTACCAAAGAACAAAAATGTGCGTTGCTTGGTATCGTTGGTGTTGAATCACAATGGGTTCCAAAAGAAGAATACTACAATTATAGCCCAGAATCACTCCAAAGAACTTATTCATTTGCTACTGATACTGATGTTGAGACTTATGCTCGTGCACTAAGTAAGGGTATATCAAAGTTTGACTTCTTTTCTTGGGCGTATGGTCCGACTACTCGTGGTGCTGGTTTCTTAGGTAATGAAACCGATGCTGATGGTGGTAATTACTTTGGTCGTGGGTTTATTCAGCTAACTGGTAAGTATAACTATGCGCGTTATGCGAACATGGCAAGAGAAGCAGGGTTGAATGTTGATATTCTAAACAATCCAGATCTACTCGATAGCGACATTAATGCTTCTGCTATTATTGCTGCACTTTACTTGAAAGATCGTGTTCCTGATAGCATTAGCCCCTCTGCGCATCCAGACTACTTCATGGCTGCCAAACGTGCAGTGGGTGGTGCTTCTACTGGTTTCGCTAGGAAACAAGAGCTATACAACTACTTCTATGGTGTAGCACAAAACGAAGTTTACCGTGACGCTGAACCACCAGTTATTCCTGCGCCCCAAGGTTCATTTGATGGTACACCACAACCTTCTCAAGAGTCATATGCTACTGGTGCTGGAAGTTTAGGATTTAGAGATCCAAACGCTAAGTATCCTGTTCGTAAGTTTATAAACGAGCCAGATACCAATCGTCTTGCACGTGGTATTATTGAAGGTACAATTGTTGAACTTAAAGACTCGACACGAATCACTGGTCTTAAAAAACCATTCGGTGGAACTTGGTCTCAACCTGAAGTTCCATTCGGTTCAAAGTATCCATACAATCATGTAAGTGAATCTGAATCTGGTCATATATTTGAGGTCGATGACACTGCAGGCAATGAGCGTATTCACGAATACCATCGCTCAGGCACTTACCGTGAAATTGACGCCAACGGTACTCAAGTAAATTACATCGTTGGTGACAATTATATTCTAATGGAACGTAATGGTAATATCCACGTTTCTGGTGAGTGTAACATAACTGCTGAAGGTTCAGTTAACATAATGGTTCAATCAGACGCTAACATCAACGTTTCTCAAAATGCAAATATTGAAGTTGGCAACAATGTTAATATGGATGTTCATCGTGATATTAACATGACTGCTGGCGGAAACATGAAAGTGAACGTTGCTGGCGACTACTCGCTAACAGCAGCCAATATCTTTAATTATACCGCAGGTGAGATGAAAAGTCAAGCAGATTCTGGTATGCATCAGCAGTCTGGTGACTTTATGTATCTCGCTTCAACTTCTGGTATGCAGCTTCATGACACATCACAAGTAAATATTGAATCAGCTGGTTCTTTTGATATGCTTGCTGGTGCAACTATGAACGTGGATTATACAGAAGGTCACTTTGGCGAAGGTGCTGCTGCTGCAGGTATTGCTGATACTATCGGTAGTGGGTTGGACACAGAGTCTAGAACAGATTCTGATGGTAATGCTGACTGGACATTTACTGTTCCAGAAGCAGGACAACCAATCAATCGCTCATTCGACCCACTTATATCTCCTGAAAGAAATTTTGAGTTCTTGTCAACTCATGAAACTCCTGAAGAGTGGGATACAGTTGAAGGTCGTTACCAGTCTGACCAGTTATCACGTAACAACGGTGTTCCTAATCCTCCAGCTGCTACTGTTGACCGTAGCGTTGACCGTCCAAGAGGTGGCGGTAACCAACCAATTCCAGTTAACTGTGACGTAGTATTTGGTACTGACCGATTTGATAATAACTTTAGACTCTCTGAGCACTTCACCTTAGGTATGCTTATTGATGGTGGTGTTGGTGGTAAACATTCACTAGTCGATCAAAACGGATTGACTGTCCAACAGATCGTTTGTAATATGGCACAGTTGGCACAGAACATTCTTGAACCAGCACTTGCTGTACTTCCAGGCGGTATTGATGGCTACCGTCGTCAGTGGAGAATCAACTCTGGTTATCGTCAAGGAATTTCTAGATCTCAGCACAACAAAGGGCAGGCAGTTGATATTGGTATCATTGCTGGAAGTTTGGATGAGAAGATTGAAACTGCTTACGATTTAACTCTACAACTTGATAGAACTGTTCCTTACGATCAGTTAATTCTTGAGTATCGTCATACAACATCTTGCTGGGTTCACTGTTCATACAATGGTGAAAGTCAACGAGGTATGGGTTTCACTATGGTTAATGACAGCACTTACCGTCTCGATTCAAACGGTATGCCTACAGGTTTCTATAGATTAACAAGTATCCCACCGAAGAGAGGGTGAAATGCCAGCGCAATGTAGACTTGGTGATATGAGCACAGGACATGGGTGTTTCCCACCAACTGCTGTTAATGGTGCGGTTGCTAGTAAAACTACAGTCGAAGGTTCAGCTGCTGCGATGAAAGACTCAACTCACCCGCCACATTCTTGTGATAGTACTGTTCATAGTGGCAGAAAAATTAGTTCTGGAAGTGGTAAAACTACCATTGAAGGTAAACCAGCCGCAAGAATTGGCGATCCAATCTCTTGTGGGGACGCAATGGGGCAAGGTGCTTCCAAGACATTCTTTGGTTAAGGATCCTAAATAAGAATATGGCAGATGTAAACGGAACAACAAGAAATTCAAGAGTATTTTCTGATTTGGATTTCAATTTTACGGCACACCCAGTGACTGGTGATGTCGCACGCAAGTATGACGAAAACGCTGTCAAAGCATCGATCAAAAACTTGCTATTGACTGGGCACTTTGAACGACCATTTCATAGTGAGATTGGTTCTCCTATCAGACAGCTATTATTTGAACCAGCATCTCCAATGACACTCGTTACTATGAAACAAGCAATTACCGATGTGATTACTAACTTTGAACCAAGAGTAACTATTATAGATATTTCGTTATTTGATAATCTTGATAATAACGCAGTGGCTGTAACTCTTGTATTTAAGATTAAAAACACAACAGCTCCGATTAAGTTGGATCTAGTATTAGAGAGAACAAGATAAGATGGCAATAGCAACCAATAACAAACGAATTGTGGTCGGAGATTTGGACTTCGATACCATTAAGGCTAATATTAAAGCACACCTACAAGGTCAAGAAGAGTTTTCAGACTATGACTTTGAAGGTTCTGCAATGGCGACGTTGATTGATGTGTTGGCGTACAATACTCACTACAACAATCTTTATACAAACCTAGCAGTAAACGAATCATTCCTTGACTCTGCGAGTAAGCGCGCTAATGTTGTCTCTCTGGCAAAGGCGCTTGGTTATACTCCACGGTCAGCGACTTGTGCGACTGCTACTGTTACCTGTACTTTGACTGGTGTAGATCCTAGTGCAGCTACTGCTACTATTCCAAGAGAGCAAGCATTTACCACTCAAGTTGATGGCGAGACTTATACGTTCTTCAATCTATCCTCTCAAACTGTATCTCGTTCGTCCAACGGAAATTTTGTATTCACTAATGTTGAGCTGCTTGAGGGTGTTAAAATCACCCACACTTATACTGCTGGTAAAGGACAGAAGTTCCTTATCCAAAACGAAAATGCTGATTTGTCCACTTTAAAAGTTCAGGTTAAACCAAATTCAACTTCTAATTTGGTTGATGTTTATACTAGAAACACCAATATCGTTGACGCTCTTTCTGATTCTAAAATTTACTTTGTTAAAGAAATTGAAGCCGGTCTTTACGAGATTACGTTTGGTGATGGCACTCTCGGTAAACAACTAGACAATGGTAATCATATTACTTTAACATATTTTGTTTCTTCTCTTGACGCTTCAAATGGCGCAAGAACTTTTACATATGACGGCGCTACTGTTTTAAGTGGTACAATGTCAGTTACTTCTACATCTCGAGCAGCCAATGGTTCTGCTTCTGAAGATATTGATTCGATCAAGTATAATGCACCACGTTTATATGCTGCTCAAAACCGAGCAGTAACCCCAGACGATTATAAAACTTTAATTTACTCGAACTATCCAATTGCTAAGTCTGTTACTGTATGGGGTGGTGAAGACAACAATCCTCCAGTATATGGTAAAACCTTTATTTGTATCAAACCAACCGATGCCAATAAACTAACAAATGTTCAAAAAGAATTTGTAAAGAATAACATTCTAAAGCAGCGTAATATCATTTCGGTTACTCCTGAGATTGTTGATCCAGAATACTTCAATATCAAAATTACCTCTTTCGTTTACTATAATCCTCGTTTAACTGATAACAGCCCAACTGAAATGGAGAATATTGTTAAGCAAGAAATCCTTGACTATGATGATAATGTTCTTCAAAAGTTTGATACAATGCTTCGTTATTCTCAGCTAGTTCGATTGGTTGATGACGCACATCCTGCGATTACAAACAATATTACTCGTATCATGGTGAGACGTCAATTCATTCCAGCCTACAATATTAGCTCTGAATATAAACTTACTTTGATTAACCCTATCTCTCAAGATGGTGGTAAACAGGGTGATGTATTTGCATCAACTGGTTTTTATATCCCAAATAGAACTAGAATACATTTCTTGGATGATGATGCTGTTGGTAATATTAGACTTTATTATATTGGTTCTGATCAAACTAAAGTTATTGTAAATCCAAATATTGGTACTATTGATTATGAGAATGGTAACGTTATTGTTCGTAACTTGACAATCACTAAACTTGATGGTCCAATTTTTGAATTCCAAGTTAAACCAGAATCTTACGACGTAGTTCCTGCGCTGAATCAAATCGTTCAAGTTTCTAGAGATCTATTAACAGTCGAGGCAATCGAAGACAATACTTCAAATGGCGACCTTGAAGGTGGTTACGGATACGATTTCAATTCGGTAAGATCGTAAAATGTCAGAAAATAAACATTTACCATTAGTCGTTGACCGGCAACTTCCCGAATTCGTTCGAGAAGATTACCCAACATTCGTTGCGTTTGTAGAAGCGTACTATGAGTATATGGTTACTCAAGGTGTTGATGTCTCTAACCTCAAAGACATTGATGCAACACTAGAAGACTTTATTGTATATTTTAAAAATGAATTAGCAGTAAATCTCCCGATTGTTGTACAAGACGAACGTCTACTACTTCAACATATGAAAGATCATTACCTTGCTAAAGGTTCTGAAGGTTCTTTCAAACTACTATTCAGATTGATTTTTGGTAAGAATGTAGAACTTACCTATCCTGGAGAGCAAATGTTAATTCCATCTGATGGTAGATGGAATCAAGAAATTTCAGTGTTTGTTAACGTTGATTACGGTGATCCAGAAGAAGTTATTGGTAAACTTGTTGAAATCTCATCAGGAGATCGTGTTCTTTCTGTATTGATCGACCGTAAAGAAGAACTTATTGGTGAAGTTGACCGAGTTAAGCAAATTGGTGACGACGTTTATGAGATGTACCTTGATAAACGTTTCTTTGGTGAAATTTCTTCTGGAGATAAAATTCGTTACTTAGATGAATTTCAAGCAACTATTCTCCCAGCAACAAGTAATATTAATATTACCCAAAAAGGTAAAAACTTCCGAGTTGGTCAAGTATTTGAATTAAAACAGGGTAATGGTACTGGTGCTCTATTAAAGGTCACGGAAACCAATAGCAGTGGTGGTATTCAAAGATCAGAAATTATTAAATTTGGTATTGGTTATGTTGCGGACTTTGCTCTTTCTATCCTTGCTACAAACTCAGTAACTGCAAAACAATCACAGGTTTCTGCTACTTCTATACGTGTTACAGTTGATACTGAATACTCTGGTGGTCCAGGATCAATAACGTTTAGTACTGCTTCTAAAACTGTAACTGGTGTTAGTGGCACTGTATTTGGTGACCCATCTAACCCACAAGTTGGTGATATTCTTTATGTTGCCAGAGATTCTGATAACGATGAACAACTGATTGGTGTTATCGCTAGTATCGAATCAAATTCATCATTAACATTACAAGATTTTCCTACAATAAATGGAACTGGTGTTGCGTATGAGTTTCATAATAAAAATGGTATAGGTACTGTAGACACTTATATTGATGGAAACGGACAAGAGCAAGATTCTCAATTTAGTATCAACACTCTAGCAGATTCTACACAAGGGTTTGAAGAACAAGGTTATATAAATGCTTCTGACGTTTTTGAATATGAATATGTAGACTCTACCTTTGCTGGTACAATTCTTAGAGAATTTGCGCTTAGCTCTGCCAACGCGCAGGCAGATTCTGATGAACCTGCAATCGTTGAAGTTACATTGGGTGCTCTAAACACATATCCAGGATACTTTGAGACTAACGCAGGTTTCGTTTCTGATTCTATATTCATTCAAGACAGTTTCTATTACCAAAAATTCTCTTATGTATTGAGAATCGATGAACAACTGCAATCATATAAATCTGCAGTTAGATCTATGACACATCCTGCAGGTATGAAACTCTTTGGTGAATTTGATATTTCCAACAACTTTGACTTATCATTGTCTCTAGAGTCTCTTGTTAAATCTTTGGGTATTGGTCTTGAAGACGATTACCGTGATATCACTGACAATATTAATTTGGGTGTAGCTAAAGTACTTGGTGATACCGTATCAATAACAGACCCTGAGTCTCAATTCGCGAAAGATATTAGTAAAGCTATTGCAGATAGTATTACTACTCCAGAAGATGATGACTGGGTACACACAACTACTAAGGCATTGAGTAGTACACTCACTACTCCAGAAGATGATGACTGGGTACACACAACTACCAAAGTGCTAGCTGAACCTATTAACATGAGTGATGTCGCAGTTACTCGTGATATAGATAAGTCTCTAACAGATACACCAACAGTTTCAGAAGAACTAGATTTAGATACAACTAAATATATTGAAGACACTACAGTAGGAACTTGGTCAAACCAAGCAAGTATTTTTGTCAATCCCTACAGTTCTCAGCTCTACGGGGTAGTCACTGAAGAATACGACGATAGTCTTGCTGAAACGACTACAAACTAAATTTTATACGGAGAAGAATTAATGAAAAAAGAAATTAATGATACGGCGATGCCTACTGGTCAGGTTCGCATTCAGCACTTCGATGCTGCAGGTAATCTGAAAGGCGAACGCCAAGTAAAAAACCTAGTCGTTACGACTGGTAAAAACTACATTGCGTCTAAGATGGTCGCAACTACTAACTCTCCAGTTTCGATGACACACATGGCTATCGGTACTGGCTCGACTACTCCAGCTGCAGCAAACACTGCTCTTGGTTCACAAACTGGTCGTGTATCACTTAGTGGTTCTTCTGTATCTTCAAACGCTATTACTTACACTGCTACTTTCCCAGCAGGCACTGGTGATGGTGCAATCACTGAAGCAGGCATCTTCAATGCTTCTTCTGGTGGTACTTTGCTGTGTCGTACTACTTTCCCAGTAGTAAACAAAGCATCCGGTGACACTATCGCTGTAACTTGGGTTGTAACAGTATCTTAAATAAAAAGTTGGAACGCTAAATGGTATCATCATCTCTAATCAAAACGATGCTACACCGCTCTCTCGCAGAGGGTGTATACCGTGATATTGTAACACGTAGTGCAAACTACTATTACTATCTTGGAAAAACTTTGACATGGAGCGATGAGACCAATCCTGAAGTTCCAAGAGACACTTACAACTATGAACGTGAAGCCCGTGCTGACATTATTACACTGAAGCTAGTTCGTGCTTCTGATGTTTCATTTGTCGTTGATAGAATCAACTGGGTATCAGGAACTGTTTATGACATGTATGATGACCAATACGGGACAGAAGTTATCGGTCTAGATGTTATTGATGGTGGTACTGGTTATACTTCGTTGCCAACTATTACGCTAACTGGCGGTGGTGGTACTGGAGCATCTTTTAGCCCAATTGTATTTGACGGACAGATTACTGGCATCGATCTTCTTAATAAAGGATATGGATACACTTCTGCACCATCTGTTACCGTTACTGGCGGTGGTGGTACTGGAGCAGTTGTAGAAGCAGTTGTAAATGTTGCCCCATCAGGTACTCAAAAACTTGAAGATGCAAACTACTACGTAGTTACTGATGATTTTAACGTGTATAAATGTCTTGATAATAACAACGGTGTAAGTTCTACTGAGGTTCCAATTAGCTCTCAGGTAGAACCAATTACTACTGCTGATGGATACGTTTGGAAATATATGTTCAACGTTCCAATTAACTTGCGTAATAAGTTCTTGACTGACACCCAAATGCCAGTTGTTTCTGCACTAACTAACCAGTTTTACTCTGGTGGTACTCTAGATACTATTTTTATTAGTAACCAAGGTAGAAATTATACCTTTGCTAACATTTCGGTTGTTGGTGATGGATACCTTGAAGCAGATCCCACATACTTAACCAACGTCGCAGTTTCTAACGGTGGCTCTGGGTACTCTTCTCCTGTAATTGTATTTGGTGATCCGGTTGATGATACATCACAATTTTTAGCCAACTCTTCAATGTTTAGAGGTCAGAAAATCTTCAATACTGATGGAGATTTTTACGAGTGTACTGCTCCAGGAACTCTTTCTAATACATCACCAACCCACCGTTTCGGTGAGGTTCTTAACGGGACTTGTTCGTTGAAGTATATTGGTACTCGTGTATCAGGAACTGCGAATGTAAACTCTGATGGTGAAGTTGAATCTGTAACCCTAGATGGAGCAGTTCGTGAAGTTACCATGGTTAATGCTGGATCTGGTTATACCTCTACCCCTAATGTAACATTCACCGGCGGTGGTGGTACTGGTGCTACTGGCGTAGCAAAAATGGGTAATGATGGTAACGTTCTTTATGTTACTGTAACAAATGCAGGAAACTTTGATTACACATCTAGCCCATCTGTAGTATTTGGCGAGCAGTGGCAAGCGAGTACTGCTTATATTCTAAATGAACAAATTTTTTATGGTGGTAATCTTTACACGGTAACTTCTGCTGGTACTACTGGAACTACTGCTCCAAATCATACTACTGGCGCAGTCACTAATGGTACTGCTGAATTGACATATGCTGGAGAAAAAGCATCGGGAACAGTTATTCGTAGATTTGGTGCTGGTTATTCTGCTGCTCCAATTATCACTATCACTGAAGCTGGTGGATCAAACGCACAAGCATCTTTCTTGACTACAAAATCTGAGGCAAGACTTCTGCCTATTCTGGAGAATGGTCAGATTATTAGTGTAATTACAATCGATGGTGGTATTGGTTACTCTACAGCAAATCTTACTGTTTCTGGTGATGGTGTTGATGCTGAACTTTCTCCAGATTTGTCTGTCGGTAATATTAACTCGCTGCAAGCGAATAACGAAATTCTTGTAACTGCAGGTCAAATTAACGCTATCAAAATTATTTCTGGCGGTTATAGTTACGGTGTTGCTAATATTGAAATTCAAGGTGATGGTACTGGTGCCACTGCGGTAGCTACTGTCGATGGCGCGAGTGGTAAACTTACAAAAATTACTATGACTAATCCTGGTGAGAATTATACATTTGCTAATGTTGTTGTTACTGGTAATGGTAAGGCTGCCAATCTTAGAGCGATTATTGGTCCAGAAGGTGGTCACGGTAAAAATTCTCCAGAAGAACTATTTGCAAGAACTCTTATGTTCTACTCGAATGTTTCTACCGACTTGAACCAAGGCGTATCAGTAAATAACGACTATCGTCAAATCGGCATTATTAAAAATCCAAAACAATATGGCGATAATGTAAGATATACAGGAACTATTGGTTCTGGTTGTTATTTGATTGAGAGTATTATTGATACAAACAACTTTGCTCCCGACGACGATCTAACAATAACTAGAACTATTGATGGTGATGACTATTTAAGAAGATATAGAGTTGTTTCCATTGACACGAGTTATGCTTTGATTCAGTCTTTGGATAATGATGAACCTCAAATCAATGATATTTTCTCGAAAGTAATAGAATCTGGCACTCCACCAACATTTACTTCGACTTCAGTAACTTTGCCTACTGTTGATAAATACTCAGGACAGTTGATGTTTATCGACAATAAAGAAGGATTTACTCCATCTGAAGATGAAACGGTTACGCTCAGAACAGTATTAACTTTCTGACCTAAATAAACAAAAGAATTAACGTATTAGGATAGATCTAAATGGCAATTAACTTTAATACTGAACCATATTACGACGACTTTGATGAGAATAAAAAGTACTACCGTATTCTCTACCGTCCAGGATATGCTGTTCAGGCACGTGAACTTACACAGATGCAGACTATCCTGCAGAACCAGGTTCAACGTTTTGGTGACCACGTCTTCAAAGAAGGTTCGATGGTTATTCCAGGACAGATTTCAATTGATACTAAAGTAGGATACGTAAAACTTGAAACATCTTATAACAGTGTCCTCGCTGCTACTGTTATGCCTAACTTGGTTGGTAAAACAATCACCTCTGCTTCTGGTATTCAAGCTGAAGTTATCCATTATGTAGTCGGTGAAGGTTCTGATCCTGCTACTATTTTTGTTCGTTATAAAGATTCTGGTACTGATAATGTTACTAAAACTTTTGCCAATGGCGAGGTTATCTACGATTTAGATCAAAACTATGACGTCCAAGCG
>Ga0181399_1000279_pt1 | contig 19266 bp, 28 predicted proteins | sample 22SPOviralmetaG_FD_130128 | JGI IMG/M metagenome (GOLD analysis project Ga0181399, IMG submission 130128) | Marine viral communities from the oligotrophic San Pedro Time Series (SPOT) site, San Pedro Channel, CA, USA - 22 SPOT_SRF_2011-05-21 | ecosystem: Environmental > Aquatic > Marine > Strait...
ACTCCTATGTCCCCACGGGCATCCCAGACTTCGATAAGAAGGCGATGGGGTTAATGCAAGGACACTTCACAGTGTTTAAGGCACCCACGGGCATTGGTAAGACGGAGCTTATGCGTTACCTTGAATGGAACTTCCTACAGCGTGGCGTCACTTTCGCTACAATGCACCTAGAAGAGACTAAGCTACGCTCTGTGCTTGGCTTGGTGTCGTATGACCTCAAGGACAACCTGACCCGCAAGGACTTGGTTGAGGAAAAGGGTAAAACTAATGAAGTCCGAGCAAGCATCCAGAAACTAGGGGATAGTGAGAACTACTTCCAATACTTCATGAAGGACGGACAAGGCGCTGATGAGTTAATCTCACAGATTCGTATGTTCAAGGAGGCATACGGTTGCGACTACGTTATGTTTGAGCCAGTGCAGGACGTTATCTCTGTTGGCTCAGAGCAGAACAAAGAGGGCCTACTGGCTGAGTTAGCCGTCAGGTTGTCTAAGGTGGCAGCAGACCTCAACGTGGGCATCGTCACCATCGCCCACACTAACGAGGACAACGAGGTCAAATACTGTAAGATGCTGGGGCAACGTGCCTCTGTTATCATTCGGTTGGATCGTGACAAGGAAGCGGAGGATTTCATGGATAGGAACACAACACGCCTAATCATTGAAAAGAACCGACCAACATCAGAGGAGGGACACGCTGGAGACATGCTGTTCGACACATCAACATTCACTATGGAGGCTCTATGAAAATTGTATTCGACATTGAAACAGACGGCCTCCTAGACAGGCTCACTAAGGTACACGTCTTTTCGTGGTCTGTAGTGGGTTCTGGTGAGGTAAACAGCACTAACGACCTTAGCACTATGCAAGAGGTTCTGTTCAAGGCTACTACTATCATTGGTCACAATCTGGTTGGCTTCGACATCCCTGCCCTAGAAAAGTTTGGCATCACAACAGATGCTGAGGTTGTGGATACGTTAGCCCTTTCGTGGTATCTTGAGCCTAAGCGCTCACGCCACGGTTTGGCTCACTGGGGTGCGACAGTTGGCGTCAAAAAGCCAGAGGTCGAGGATTGGGACAACCTATCCTACGAGGACTACAAACATCGCTGCGAGGAGGACGTTAAGATTAACTTGGAGGTGTGGGACATACTGGAGCGAAAGCTCAAGCGCCTATACCGTGAAGAAGGAGAGTTAGAGCGGCTTACCAACTACCTCACATTCAAACTACAATGTGCAAGGGATCAGGAAGAATATGGTTGGCGCTTAGATGTGCCAAAGGCTCAAGCCCTACACGACAAACTGTTAGAGATGAAGGAGGACTCACAAAGACAGCTATCACAAGCAATGCCGAAAAAGCCTATCACTAAGGTGATGAACCCGCCAAAGGTTATGTACAAGAAAGACGGTACACTTTCCTCAAGAGGCGAGGCTTGGCAACAATTGCTATTAGAGTCCTACATGCCAGCATCCACAATGCAGCCTATGACTGTGTTAGTTGGACATGAGGACGGCAACCCCAACAGCCACGAACAAGTGAAGGAATGGCTCTATCAACTAGGCTGGAAGCCACGGACATTTAAGTATGTACGAGGTGAAGGTTTTGGTGAGGAGCGCAAGATACCACAAGTACGAGACGGCTCAGACCTATGCCCCAGTGTAGTAGAACTAGCAGAGGTGGAGCCTTCGATCAAACTCCTAGAAGACCTTACGGTTATTAGCCACAGGCTAGGCGTCGTTAAGGGCTTCATTGAGTGTGAAGTGGATGGGTATCTAGTGGCTGGTATCTCTGGACTCACTAACACCTTCAGGTTCAAGCACAGGAAGCCTCTAGTTAATCTTCCTGCTGTTGATAAGCCTTGGGGTAAGGAGATCAGGGGGTGCTTGATTGCACCAGAGGGTAAGGTTCTAGTAGGCTGCGACATGGTATCCCTAGAGGACACTACAAAGCGACACTACATGCAACCACTGGACCCTGAGTATGTGGCAGAGATGCAGGTAGACGGTTTCGACCCACACCTTGACCTTGCCAAACACGCAGGGGCTGTGACACAAGATCAGATCGACCAGCACAACGAGGGGAAGATCAACCTTGGTAATATCCGTAAGGGTTATAAAGCCGCCAACTACGCCTGTGTATATGGTGTAGGGGCATCAACACTCTCACGCGCCACTGGCCTCAAGGTTATGGCTGCTAAGAAGTTAATCACAGCATACTGGGGCCGCAACTGGGCCGTAGAAAAGGTAGCTGAAACAAGAAAGGTTCGTAAGATAGGTGATGAATCATGGATTTACAACGACGTGTCGGGGTTCTGGCACAGCCTACGGTCTGAAAAGGATCGTTGGTCTACAACAAACCAATCAACTGGCGTCTACTGCTTCGACCAATACGTCAAGCTAGTCAAGGAGGCTGGTGAGAAAGTCATTGGTCAATTTCACGATGAGGTAATCGTGGAGACTGATGACCATAAACGAACAGAGCGTGTGCTTCTCGAATGCAGGGACAAGCTCAACACTATAATTCAACTCAATGTTCCACTGGACGTAGACTACGCCGTGGGCAACTCTTATAAGGATATCCACTGATGACTAAGACAACAGTAATCGCAATGACAGGCTTCATCGAATACGCACGAGTATTCCCAGACAACATGGATGACAACATGGACTTCCACGCAAAGACGGAAGGTCAATACAACGTCAACTTCTACCCAGAGACAGACGGAGACTTTGATAAGTTCTTTGGTGCTGGCGCTCCTCCATCAGCTATGGGCCACGACACAATCAAGATTGGTAACCCAGAGCTAGCTTCCGGTAAGTTCTTGAAGCTGAAGCGTCCTAACAAGCACCCATCTGGTATTGAAGACTTTGGTGGCGCACCACTGGTGTTCGACTTCCGCGAAGGTGAAAGCACAAAGAAGTGGTCATTCAGCGAGGATGGTGAACTAGGGAATGGCACCAAGGCTACCGTTAAGGTCTCTATCTATGGTGAAGGCCCACGCGCTTCCATCCGATTGGAGAAGTTGGCTATTCTCGATTTGGTTGAGTATGATGGTGAGTCCAGTGGCTCTGTAGTAAATAAGGACACGTTCTGATGCAAGTAGAGATCAAGATGACCTTCAGTGGTATCACCAAGACTATTTCAGCAGATGTGGACTTTCTAGAGGATTGGCTGCATGTGGTGTCAGAGGCTACACGCTCTGAGTGGACTAACGTAGAGGCCCTAGCGGCTGAACGATCAGATGGTCGTATGGTCTGGAGTTGTGAAGCAGACGACCTTTGGGAGTAGAATACATACTCGCGGGGACTTTAGCAGTCCTCGCGTACACTTTGTGGGAACTAGGTCGTACAAATCGCAAGTTGGACATCATTTGGACAGCTTTACTTGAAGCATCATATGAAGAGGGAGATGAGGATGGAGATTATTGACACTCGCGTCTATCTACTGGACGAAAATAACCATGAGTTAGAGATAGATGTTAGCCTACTACAACGTGGTTGGTTCACAGCCACTAACTTAGACCTTGGGTGTGACCAAGAGCTAACACAAGAACAGGTAGACTTAGCTAAGAAGATATATGAGGAGGAATTACAGGTGCGTGGGTGGAATCCCAACGACATGGAAGAGCTAGTGTCCGACAGCAACTTCCTAAAGTGCCTGATGGAATTACAGGTGCATGAGTGGGAACACTACGAGGAAGCCATGGAGATGTTCGACAACATAGGAAAACAACGCAACACAAATTACAACCGACTAAACTAAAGTCTCTGAAAGGACAACACAATGGATTTTATTTTCTTTATCGTCTTCGTAGCTATCTTTGCTATAATCACCTACAAAATGGCTGAGAACCGTGGGCGTAATGCTTGGGGCTACACTCTCGCAGGTCTCCTGCTTTCACCCCTAATCATGTGGATTGTTCTTGCTATCTTGGGTAAAACACCTGAGAAAACAAAAGCAGACATTCTTGAAATGAAAAAGGTTATGATGGAAGATGAAACCGTCATGGGTCAATAATAACAACCAAACCAAAGTCCCTGAAAGGACATACTATGTTTAAATCTATCATTACAGCCGCAGTAATCGCAACCGCAGCCCTCACTACTCCTACCTACGCATCTAACTTTACAGTTAGCCAGTGTGTTAGTCTAGGGGACGCTATTGAAGCCTTGGCAGTTGCTCGCGACAACGGTATCTCTGCTTCAGGGGCGTTTACTATTCTGACAGACAGCGGCATTCCTACAGAAATCTCTGTTATCCTCTTAGATATTGTTTACCTCACAGGTAAAGATATTGGCGGTGCAACACTTAAGGGGGCATTCATCGGGACTTGTGTTGGGGAGTCAGTATGACTCAGATCGAAGCCACCTACATCGACCACTGCGGGTCGGACCTCACGACAGTTAATGCAGCACGGGTAAGTTTTGGTAAGAAGTCAGAGTATAAGACACTTACAAAGTGTTATGACACAGGTGAAGTTATCGAAAAAACACTGGCCTTGCGTGATACTAAGCTGATCCGTTACCTAGCCAAGCATGGTCACATCAGTCCCTTCGGACATGCCTTCGTGAGCTGGCATGTTCACGCTCCTATCTTTGTAGCCCGTCAACTTGTCAAGCATTCCTTTCTCCGTTGGAACGAAGTGTCCCGTCGGTACGTGGATGATGAGCCTGAGTTCTACGTGCCAGATATGTGGCGTGGACGTGCAGAGGACGTTAAGCAAGGCTCAGGTGCTGAGTGTAAGTCCCAGTATTTCCCTAGCATCTACTCTAATGAGGTCAACGCCAAGGCGCTTGGGGACTACCGCAAGATGCTGCAACAAGGTGTGGCACCAGAGCAAGCTCGTATAATCCTACCACAATCCACAATGACAGAATGGTATTGGTCAGGGTCCCTAGATGCTTTTGCTCGTATGTGTAAGCTACGGTGTGCCTCAGACACTCAGTATGAGAGCCGTATTGTAGCTGACCAAATCAGTGAGAAGATGTCTGAGTTGTTCCCTGTATCTTGGGACGCCCTAGTTAAACAAGGAGAAACAGAATGAGTGACTTTTGCCCAGAGTGCGATGTCTACTTAGACGACGACAACATTTGTTATGAGTGTGGTTGGGGTTATGAGGAGGACATCATCCATCAACCAGACCACTACGCTCGGTTTAAGATTGAACCTATCGCCTTCATCATGGAGAATGAGCTTGAGTTCTGGCGTGGCAACATCATTAAGTATGGTGCACGTGCTGGATACAAGATTTACGATGGTAAGACACAGGAGGACAGTGAGATCACAGACCTAGAGAAGATTAAACGATACTGCGATATGCGTATCAATCAGATCAACTGTGAGGATACGTTGTGAAGATTCTAATTGATGGTGACATCCTAGCATACCGATCAGCCTACTACTGCGAAGATAAAGACCCAGAGGATGGGGAGCATAAGATTGACGACCTTGTGGACCGCATCCTAGAAGCTACAACATTCGCTGGTGGTGATGATGTGTGGGAGATGTTCCTTACAGGTAAGGGCAACTTCAGGCACGACTTCCAAAAAACATACAAAGCACAACGAAAGGAAAGACCTAAGCCTATCTTCCTAGGGGCTATGCGACAATACTTGATCGACAGCTACAACGCCAAGGTCTCTGAAGGACAAGAGGCCGACGATGATATTGCTATCCGAGCCACAGAGCTTGGGCCTAGTACTATCATTGCTTCTATCGACAAGGACTTCCTACAGATTCCATGTGGTCACTACAACTTCAACCGAGGTACGTTGGTTACGGTAGAGGAGTTCGAGGGCCTACAGTTTGTCTATGGTCAAATCCTAACGGGTGACGCTGCTGACAATGTTATTGGTCTTATGGGCATTGGCCCTGTTAAGTCTAAGAAGATGTTAGCCAAGGCAACCACAGAACGTGAGTTATACGACATCTGTGTTAAGGCATACAAAGGTGATGAAGAGAAAGTCATTGAGAATGCTAGGTTGTTGTGGTTACGTCGTGAGGAGGGTCAGATATGGCAACCCCCAGAAGCCGACTAAGAAAATCAGCCCTAAAGGCTGGCTACCGTTCTGGTTTAGAGCAAGATAACGCTAAACATCTTAAGGCTCATAAGACAGACTATGAATATGAAAAGTTCAAAGTCAAATTTGTGTCAAAACCAAGGACGTACACACCTGACTTCAAAATGGCTAACGGTATCATAATTGAGACCAAGGGACGCTTCATGCCTAGCGACAGAACAAAGCATCTGTTGATTAAGGAGCAGCACCCACTGTTAGACATTAGGTTTGTATTCAGTAGCAGCAAGACTAAGTTAAGTAAATCTTCCTCCCAAACATATGGGGGGTGGTGTGATAAACACGGCTTCCTATATGCCGACAGGTTAATTCCAATAGAATGGATGAAGGAGAAACCAAAATGAAGATCGTACAAATCTTGGGTGGCCCATACGAAAACGGGGGTCTGTTCTGGAACCTCTGCCTACTACGCACAGAAGATGGTGTCATGTGGGAAGAGGAGATTTACTATGACTCACCAGCAGACGCACTGAGTGACTTTGAGGACCTACGTAAGTTCGGACCCATTGAAATAGAGGATGAAGACTATGACGACATTTAAATCAGGGCAGGGTAAGACAGCGATTGTGTGGTCTTGTGGACACGCCTCCCCAGAGACAAGCAACGAGCGCTTTGATTGGTTGGGTGGACTAATCCACGACATTAGGCCTGACTACTGTGTAGACTTGGGTGATGGGGCAGACATGAAGTCCCTCAACTCATACGACACTAAGAAGCCACAAGCACTGGTAGCCCAGAGTTATGAGGCCGACATCAACTCATACAACGAGTCACAACAATTACTTCGGTATCGGTTTAAGAAGAGTAAAAGTAAGCGTCCTAAGTGGTACGGCTTCGAGGGAAACCACGAGGCTCGTATTAGAACAGCAATAGGTTTCGACCCAAGATTGGAGGGAGATAAGTATGGCATTAGTTTCAAACACCTCAACACGAAGAAGTGGTTCGACGAATACCACGAATACGAACATGGTGCGCCCGCGATCCATAATTACGACGGTGTTGACTACGCTCACTTTGTGGGCGCTGGCAACTTTGGTCGTGCCATTAGTGGTGTACATCATGCTTATGGGCTACTACAAAAGCGCTATCGCTCTGTCAGCGTTGGTCACAGCCATAAACGTGGTGTATATTTTAAAGATGACGTTGGAAGCAACGGTATTATTGGGTCCGTCGTCGGCTGTTACAAGGGCGCTCCTGAAGGTTGGGCTGGACAAGCGAACAAAGAGTGGTGGAAGGGTGTACTCATCAAGCGAAATATCGAAGACGGTATGTATGATCCACAGTGGATCAGCCTTGAGACACTTCGAAGGACATACGGATCATGAGACTGACGCTGCACTACGTGGCGACGACAACACAGACATAGGGTACAGGGGCGCACACTTAGTGCGTTACCACCCAGATTATCATAAGGTGAAATAAATGACAAAGATCACACTACCACAGGCTACACTTAATTCCCGAAAGTATAGCCTGTGGGTTGAGGGTAAGATTATGACCGAGGGCAAGGACCGCTTGGTTGAAAACACGTTAGGTCTTATGGGAGAGACTGGCGAGATTGCGGAGAAGATCAAGAAGCAAATTCGTGATGGTGAGTTGGTGTCGAGTGAGGAGATTATTAAGGAGCTAGGGGATGTGGTATTTTATGTCACTGCACTAGCTAACTACTACGACAGCAACCTAGCTGAAGTGATGCAGAAGAATGTTGATAAGTTGAACAGCCGCGAAGAACGTGGCGTACTGGGTGGAAATGGAGATAACCGATGAGCTGGTTCTGGCGATACGTAAACTACTTGGCTACATGGCGTGAGCATCGTAAGGCTATCAAGCAACTTAACCAACTGACAAACCGTGAGCTAAACGACATCGGTATTAGTCGATCAGACATTGATCGTATGGTGTGGTTAAAAGAAGATAAAGACAAACGGGGTCGAGAGACCAAGTGAGCAAAGAGAACTACAACTACATGGCCGTAATGGCCCTATTTTATAAGTCACTAAAAGGAACCAATGATGACAATCCGTAATGACAATGGCCCCAAGCTGGGCATCTCTGAAGAAATCCACGCCATGAAGTACCGCAGTAAGGGTGAGACCTTTCGTGAGGCTATGACCCGCGTGGCTCAGTCCCTACAGGATGGCGAAGAGCACTTCCAAAACTTCCGTGATGCCCTGTATCACATGCGCTTCCTACCTGCTGGTCGTGTACAATCAGCTATGGGTGCACCACGAACAGTAACCCCGTACAACTGCTTCGTCTCTATGACTATCCCAGACAGCATGGAAGGTATCATGCAAGCTGCTGCTGAAGCTGCTAAGACTATGCAACTAGGTGGTGGTATCGGATACGACTTCTCGACACTACGACCACACGGTGCTCACATCCGTAGCCTTGACAGCCGCTCTAGCGGCCCTCTGAGCTTCATGGGTATCTTCGACGCACTATGTAAGACAATCAGCTCTGCTGGTCACCGACGGGGCGCTCAGATGGGTGTACTGCGTGTTGACCACCCAGACATCCAAGAGTTCATTCGTGCTAAGAACAACTCAACATCCTTCACACAGTTTAACCTGTCTGTTGGTGTTACTGATGCGTTCATGGAAGCTGTGAAGAATGACACAGACTTTGACCTAGTGTTTGATGGTCGTGTGTACAGCACAGTGAAAGCTACAGCACTCTGGGATGACATCCTGCGCTGCACTTGGGATTGGGCAGAACCCGGAATTTTGTTCATTGACCGCATCAATAAGAAGAACAACTTAGCATACTGTGAGTATATCGCAGCTACCAACCCTTGTGGTGAACAACCCCTGCCACCAAACGGTGCATGTCTACTAGGGTCGTTCAACCTTACACAGTATATGGAGAAAGATGAAGATGGACTATGGGAGTTTAATTATGAGAAACTTCAGCATGACATCCCCAATGTTGTACGAGCGATGGACAATGTTGTTGATCGTGCTACTTATCCGCTAGAGTCACAAGAGAAGGAAGCTAAAGACAAGCGTCGTATGGGTCTTGGTGTTACTGGTGTAGCAAATGCTATTGAGGCCATGGGCTACCCTTACGGGTCAGATGCGTTCCTTAATGAACTAGAGAAAATCATGACTGTCATTCGTGATACTTGTTATCGTACCTCTGTATCCCTAGCAGTCGAGAAGGGTCCATTCCCACTCTTCAAGAAAGAGTACTTGGACAGCGACTTCATGCTATCAATGCCTGATGACATCCGTGACCTTATTGCAACACACGGTATTCGTAACAGCCACCTTCTTTCTGTGGCACCAACAGGTACTATCAGCCTCAGTGCAAACAATGTGTCCTCTGGTATTGAGCCAGTGTTCTCACACTTCTATGACCGCACTATCCAGACCTTCGATGGCCCTCGTGTTGAGCGAGTAGAAGACTACGCCTATCGTGAGTTTGGTATCGAAGGCGAGACTGCTGACTCTCTGTCAGTGTTCGACCACGTAAAGGTTCTCAACCTTGCATCTAAGTATGTAGACAGCGCATGTTCTAAGACCTGTAACGTTGGTGACGATGTTACTTGGGAGCAGTTCAAGCAAGTCTATATGGCAGCTTATGATGGTGGTAGCTCTGGTTGCACAACCTTCCGTGCATCTGGTAAGCGCTTTGGTATCCTTAACGCTGCTACATCAGAGGATGCTACACCAGAGAAAGACTCAGGGGACCACAGCTTCGTGGATGAATCTTCTGTAGATGAGGTTGGTGGGGCTTGTTACTTTGACCCTGCTACTGGCCTCCGCACTTGTGAGTAATTAAACAAAAGGGTGATCCAATGGATAAAGACGACTTCTTTGACATCAACGACTTCGACTACATGGTTGGCGGTATAGCTGGCTATTGTATGTGCGACATGAGTAAGGACCAACTTTGGGTCATCCTAAACCACGTAGATACAGCGTCTGAGTTCTGTTGTGCACAGCAAGCTCAAGAGGACCTCAACAACCTAGTGAACGATTATTATGAAGGGAAATATCATGGTTAAGCAAGCGCCTAAAAAGCAAACAACTAAGCGGGCCACAACTTACAAAGGTGCATCCAAGAAGAAGACATCTGGTATCGTCCCATCAACAGACAACCAGAAGAAACTCATCGACGCTATTGCTTCTTCCGACCAAGTGATTGTGTTTGGTCCTGCTGGTACAGGTAAGACTTACGTGACCACAACCTGTGCTGCTGACCTTTATACCACCAAAGAAATCGACCGTATCATTATCACTCGACCTATGGTCTCTGTTGGGAAAGAACTGGGGTTCCTCAAGGGTGACCTCCAAGAGAAGTCAGCGCCTTGGGCCATGCCAGTAATTGAGGTACTCAACAAACATCTTGGTAAGGGGGCAGTAGAGACTGGCATTAAGAACGGCAACATTGAGATGGCACCATTAGCCCTCATGCGTGGTCGCTCATTCGATAATGCTTTCATCATCTGTGATGAGGCGCAAAACATTACTACACACGAATTGAAGATGCTCCTGACCCGCGTAGGTGAAGGGTCAACCATCGTACTCAACGGGGACATTCAACAGACTGACCTCAAAGAAGGTGATGGACTAACCAAAATCACACACCTAGCAAAGAAGCACATGCTTCCTGTACCAATCGTAGAGTTCACCTTAGACGACATTGTTCGCTCAGGTATCTGTGCACAGTGGGTTAGAGTTTTCTACAAGGAGAAACTGTGATAACTTGTGAGTAATTAGAACGCAAAAAGCCCCCACTTGGGAACCCTTACGGGAACTCAGGTGGGGGCTTTTTTTTGTTTAATAACCTGATTTCTTCTTGGGCTTCTTAGCCGCAGGTTTCTTCTTAGTCGTGGCTTTCTTAGCAGCCGCTTTACCAGCTTTAGTGTATGGGTACTTCTTCCCTTTGACCATTGGCATATTACTTCTTCCTTTTCTTTGCAGTCTTAGCTGCTTTCTTAAAGTTACCAGCAGTAGGAGCGCCCTTACTGCCAACCTTCCTCATCTTCTCACCTGATCCAGCCGCTATACGTTTACGTTTAGCATGGATGTTTGCGTATAACCCTCTAGCCATGTTACCACTTCACCTTGTTAGCCCAATATGCTGCACTCATCTTGCCCTTCTTGATGTTCTTAGCGTGACGGGCCTTGAATGCTTCGTTGCGTTTAGAACCATCAGGGCTACCCTTGGCACCCTTCTGACCAAATCGGATAGTCTTAACCTTATCACCAACCTTGGCTACCACAACATGAGATTTAGTTTTGTGGTTGGGGGTGGCCTTGGGTTTGTTGTAGCCCGAAACCCCAGCCCGCTTAAGTCGGGAATCTTTCTCTTTAGCCATACTCTAGTCCCCTTTGTTTTTCTTACGTGCAGTCTTAGTCCTAGCATAGCTACGGTTCTTAGACTTAGCTTGTGTCTTCAGGTTGCTCTTACGGTTATCTTTTGGGTTACCGTTCTTATGTGCAACGTCCTTACCATCGCCCTTCTTGGCCTTACCAGCTTTTACCATCTTAGATCGTGCAGCGTTACGGGAGGCCCGCTTCTTCTTCTGCTCTGGCTTACCTTGGTAGTTGGCATACTCTTTCTTGTAGTCCCGCTTTTTAGCTGGCATTACAGATAGCCTCCCATTTAGCTCTGAAGTTATCTACTTCAATAATAGTTTGTGGTGTATCATTACGTGATACTGTTGGAGGGTCGATACTGCATATGGCGTCAATCCCGTAGTCCACCGTTTTTAGACAGCCGCTTAGTAGCGCTATCGATGTCAGTGTTAACATCAACTTCATCAATTGCCTCCATTTTCTTCTTGTAGTCCTTCAGACCATCAACCTGCTGTTGCTTCTTCTGGTCCCGTTGACCTGCCTTGAATACTAGCAGAATCGAGGCCCCAGCAGCCAAAACAAGCGCCACAAGGCGTCCCAGTTTTGACCCAACAAACCCTATTAGCCACATCATTTCCCCTTCAGCCCTACGGCCCCCTTAGTAACAGCCCGAAGACCGATGTTTACGAATGGCAGAATAACTACAGCCAGTGGTTCAATCAGCGCAGGGTCTACAACCTTGGCGTTGCGGTTTAGAATAACTACCACAACAGTGATTACGTTCACCCAGAAGGTCTTACTTACTAGGATGTTCTTTGTTTCGTTATCCATTTATCTCTTGGCCCCCTTGATTATGTGAATGAATACCAGTGAGTTGAACAAGAACCAGATGTAGTTGTTGTATTTTGCGCCCCACAGGTTCCCTGAAAGAAATGCAGCAGTCCACCCACTTTGGGCAACTAAGTAAAGAATACAAACAGCCATTGGCACCAAGAAATAATACTCGGTTGTTGGTGCAACTAGAGCTTTCGAAGATAATACCAAGGCATAGAGAGCCATGATAATCGTGATCGTGTCGATGGCTACTGTGGACATACTTTCTCGCTCCATGTTGAGTGGTTGTTGATTGTGTAACTTACGTTGACTGCTGCGGACACTAAAGCAAACCCCACAGCAAATAAGATGACACTTTGTATGCGTGGCTTTAAGGTCATATCAAACCTCCTTTCAACACCCAACTCACTATAGAAGCGAGAAGACCACCACCGATGATCCACAAGAACTTAGACAAGTTACTGTTGAGATTATCTTGCCCAGCTCTTAGGTAAAACAAGTCAGACTTAATGGACACTAATTGTATATCAATCTTATGTTGCTCTTGCTCTAGGGCCGACATCCTATTTTTAAGGGCATTTAGTTCCTCTTTTACTTCTATGAACTCCACTTTGTGGCCTCACTTCTTGAATAAAGTTTTTTCCTTTTGGCGTCTGGTAGTAAGGCCGTTAAGGACTTTTCCCTTCTGCTTATTCCAACGAGGAAACTGGTTAGCAGCCCCATCATAGTCAGATGCGTTCAGCAGCTTTAGCAAGGTAGACTTGCGGAATGCTGTGCCACCAATGTTGTAGATAAAGGAGGCCAGTGCATCATACTGGTTTTGGTTTAGTGGTACTTGGACATACGTGTCGATTGCAGTCTCTACCCACTGGAGGTCGTGCAGTAGCAGTGCTTCAGCACCCTCTTTTGTGATGACCATCTCCTTCTCAGCAGTCTTAGTGTGACCATAGCCGATTGTATAGACATCATTGGGTGTTGGTAGGTATGCCTTTAGGCGTAGGCCCTCAGACTCCTTGATTAACTCTACGTTCTTAACGCCCGTAGGAGTCCCAGAGAGGCCCTGTGAGGCCCCTCCGTTCTTTTTAGTAGTGGATGTAGCTAAACCACTAAGGATGCTCAGGAGAGCTTTAATAAACTTTTCCATTACAGGCTGGCCTCATCACGTATTTCATACAAGTCAGCTAGAAGCTCTTGACGCGCAGGTGTGCGTGGGAGAGCCTTAGTCTCATTGATTAGGTCAGTTACGTCAGAAGCATTGACCTTTCCACCACCATCGACAGTCTTAACCAGAGCGTCAACCTTCTTAGCTGTGTCAGAACCCTCACCATGAAGCGCGGAGGCTGCACCTGCCATAGACCGTAGGTTATCAGCCACATCAGTGCTTGGAGCAGAGGTTGGTTGGTTGGCAGCAGAGGCTTTAAACGCTTCGCCACCACTACGATCAGTGCGAAGGTTCTCAAACTCACCTGTTGGTGTCTGCACGAATGCACCAGCTTCTCCAGCAGGGGCAACAAGACGTGTACCAATGTCGGTAGTAGCTTCTGGCTGGTTGTCACCAATCTGTGCAGGTGAAGAGCTAGGTGGTGTAGCTTGAGCAGCGTTAGTTGCTCGACCACCGCTAGTAGCATTCCACTTGTCAATCCAAAGATCAGCAAACTCACCAGCAGTCATATCCAAGCTACCACCATTGTTGATAATGACTTCATCTGACAGAAGTGTGTTCACAGGGCGATTACGATTCTTCAGGAGCCTAGAAGCACCACCCCCACCTTGTTGGTGAGCTAGGTAAAGTTCAGCACCTGTTGGTTCACGACCTAACACCTTGCGGAGTTTAGCAGCGTTCTGTTTAGCAAACTTAGCAGCGCCTACAGTTGACTGTTGAGGATCGAAACGATCAGTTACACCAAACTCTCTGGCGTTGCTGTCGATCTGTTGGAACAAACCACCAGCACTAGAGTTAGGGTTCTGAGCAGCAGGGTTACCACTGGACTCAATCTGAGCAGTACGCTCCAGATAACCTGTAGGTAGGCCATACTCCTGCTCAATGCTATCGAAGTCTACGCCAACACTCTGAGCGATACGCCCGTTAGCCACTGGGGCTTCAGGTGCAGTAGGTGTAGGTGGAAGCTCTGTAGTAACGATACCACCAGCATCAATGATTGCTTGGTTCTCAAGTGTGGTTTTTGCATCAGCAGCAATTGCATCAGCTTCAGCATCCACAAGGTTGAAGTCGGCTGAGGTGAGTTCACGTACCTGAACCCCAATATCACCAAGGTTCTTAAGGACATTGAACTTATAGACTGCATCACCAAGGACATCAACACTCCTGTCACCCACTTCAAGGTTTAGGGATGTTGGTATCTCGGTAAGGTAAGCGTCACGGCTTGCTTCAATACCAGCCACAGCAGCAGGATCGTTAGCTGAGGCAGTAACTATGGCAGCCTCAAATGCTTCCATCTTCTGTGTGTGTGTTGGTCCACCATGCACAAGCACAATGTTACCGTCTTGCAGAGTTGGGATAAAGCCTTGCTTTGATGCCTCTGTGCGTAGCATCTCCACGTTTGTTGACAGGTCGCTAGACAGGTTAGTGACCATAGTGGTCTTAAAGTTAGGGTCATGCTTTGCAGCTAGGTCGTATGCTTGAGTTTGGTTTTCAACGTTCTGCTTATACCAGTTCTTACCAAGCACCAGTGGTGTGTCACCAGACTCAGTTTGAGCTACAGTGAATGCAGCCATGGTGGCAGAAGCAAAGCCAACACCACGCAGCGTCTCTGGAACTTCAGCATATACTTCACCAGCAGAGGATGTACCACCCCAGACTTTAGCAAGCTCAGAGAAACCTGCGAATGAACGGTCACGCTCTTTCTTAGATAGGTTCTGAGCAGCCTGTAGCGCAGCGTCAAAGTCACCACCCTCGTAGGCTTCCATTACAGCACCAACATCACCAACCATAGATGCAGTGATAGCAGCAGTAAGTTCTGGGTTCCCTTTAGCAGCTAGGCTGAGGGCATTAACTTTATCAAGAGGAACACCAGCTTCGATCATACCTAAGTATGCTTCGTTGTCTAGGCGCTTCTTAATCTGTGCAGGGTCAACTTCTTTAGTCAACCAAGTAAGCGTTGAGTCAAACTTACCAAACACTTGGTTTCTAACAGCCTCAGGCATCTGCCCTAATTCACCAGTAGTGACATCATAAGCACCAGCAATGCGACGTGTCTGGATGTCAATGTAGGCAGAGCGGAATGTTTCCATAACCATTGGGGCGTTTTCACGAGTAAGCACAGTGCCAGCTAGTTGTGGGATAGAAGCAGTGATACCAGTGTCATCCAAGTTGATGGTAGCAGATGGGTTTAGCATCATGGACTCAACAGCGTCAGTCATAGCAGTAGCAACTGTATCAGCGCCACCCTTCATGTTGAAGCCTTCGAGTGTCCACATCTCATCACGACGTGCAGCATTCACACCATACTGCTGAGTTTCCTCAGTTAGTAGTTGTGCTTTGACCTGACGATCTATCCAACTAGCGTGTTGTCCAGCCAAGTAAGCTGTACGTTCGGCTTCGTCTTCAATAGAAGCAGCAGTGTCCTGAGCTACCACACCATCAGGAGAAGTCGCCCAATCCTCACGTAGCTTAGCGGAGATTGTACGCTCAGAGTCAGCTTCAGCAGCAAAGTCAGCTACATTCTGGTTGAGGGTTGCCTCAGCAGTGCTAACACCCCAGTCAGCAGCAGATGGGTTACGCTTACCGAAGCTACGCAGTTGGCCCATAGATGCTGTTGCAATGTCTTGGTCAGGGTACATGTCCTGCCACAAAGCAGCATTACGCTCATCCTCAGAAGGTGCACGTGCTGCTTGGGGTTTTGACAGGAAGGAACCAGTGAGACTGGACAATGCGCCCAGCCCCCCTGCATCACCCTTTTGTGCTTCGACGAAACCAACACCGCCATTTAGTTGTGGAGCGAATCCAGCCATTACTTATTCCTCTTTGTTAATGTCACGAGCTAAGTCGTGCTGTACGATTCTAAGGGACAAATTGTCCACGATTGTTCCACCACTACGACGGACTTCCTTGTCGATAACAAGTTGCTCATGTGGTGATAAGCTGTGGTATAGCAAAGAGATGTTTTGGATGGTTTGTTGTGCACCATCATAATCCCCACGCTGTAGCATAGAGTTTACGTTGTTCCACTCTTTCTGCACCTTGCTGACTGTGCTACCCAAGAAGAGCTTCTCAAGTTTTGCCATGTTCCCATAAGAGAACGCAGCAGAGTGAGCCTCTAAAGGAACACCAAGGGCAATAAAGATACCCTCCATGTCTGTCAGCTTATCGTCTAGCAGAGCGTTGTCCTTCGTTAGATACTGACCGACCTTGAATGCCATATAAGCATTGTAGGATTGGTTGCCAGTAGAGAAGGTACGACCAAAGCGTCCAAGGCTTTCACCAAGGTCACTGAAGTCACCAGTAGTAACGCCCTTAGCCATACTCTTAGCACCACCAAGAAGAACACCGAGAGCTTCACCACCAACTTCGAGGCTAGGGCCACCAAGTGTAGTAAAGATGTTGTTCTCAGACATGTCCTTCATCATCATGAAGATGTTGTCACCAGACCCCAAACGTGAGGACAGGTTTGTATCGACACCAGACATCTCACTCAGGAGGTAGTCCAAAGTACCACGCTTAAGTAGTGTGAAGTTCTCTTCACTAAGGTCATTACCATAGCGGTAGTTGTAGTATTCCATAGCTGTGTTAGCGACACCCCAACCACTAGCGCCAAAGACGACAGTGTGTGTGGCAGCAAGCCGCAGCTTCTCAGATGTGGTCAGAACACTCTTGCCACCCATAGTGCCAGCGAAGATAGCTTCGTTGATACGGAAGGAGTAGGACAAGAACTGAGCGAATGGTAACTTATCGAACCCGATGCGACTTACACCAGACATAGCCTGAGTTAAAGTATCCTGACGATTCATGATCCACTTTACGCCATGTTGTGAGCGTGGCAGACGTGTTGGGAACTGAGAGACATACTCAAGGTAAGCTGTGTTCCAAGCAGAGGTACGAGCAACTAGTTCCCCCTCGTTAAAGAATACACGGCCTTTCTCACGAACCTTACCAACACTTTTACCAAGCACACTTGAAGCTGTAGCAGCGTCTGAGCCAAACTCAGCTAAAGATACACCAATAGTTGAACGTCCGTAGTCCTTGAACATACCAACCATGTCAACAAACTGATCGCCAGTGATACCACCAGCACGACCAACAGTCTCACCTAGCTTCTTAATAACAGCAGGGTCGCCGTTATGCAGAGCAAAGCGAACAGGTCCGTATAGTGCAGAACCTTGGACACCCTTAACACCACCAACAGCTACAATGTTAATAGCCTGTGAAGCCTGAACATAAAGCTGTGCAGGGTTGAACATGCCCAACTTAGCATCAAACGTGAAGCCACGAAAAGCAGTCAGAGGGTTGGTAGACGCCATGTCGGCGGCCCAGTTAGCAGACTTCTTGAAGCCCTTGCCATATAGGTAGTCACCAATGCCACCCATGAATGAGTTCCACTGAGCATCCCCAAGGCCACCACGATCAAGACGAGCTAGAATCTTCTGTTGCTCAAGAGCAAGTTTAGAGCCTACGCCTTCGATATCGCGAATCTTAGCCTTAGCTAGTTTCTGACGGAGTGTCAGGCCATTTAGTTCAGCAGCATTCTCAAGCACGTTGTTGCGGATAGCAGACTTAAGCAAACCGTTGATTGAACGTGCAGCGTATGCTCGGAAGCTCTGGTTAGCAATAAGCTCTGTGCTGGACTTCTGCATAGCCTCAAGAGGAGACAGCACACGGTTCTGCTTACCACCGTACCCCACAAGAACAGAGTTCCTACGAGACTGTGGGTTAAGCGCCCGCATGTCCATTGAGCGGTTAAGGGTCATGCCACCAAAACCACCAGCTACATCAGCATCAATGATATCTTCACCATGACGAACAAAGTCAAACTTCTCAGAAAGGTTTACACCAGACTCATCAGCCCACTTGAGTAGTTGGTCTACGTTATGAACGCTAGGGTTCCAAGCAGCGTTGGCAGCTACTACAGCGTCAGCCTTAGCGTTACCACGAAGGGTTGCTACAGCAGCGTTGTCAAACCCAGAGCCAAGGCGTACACCAAGGTCATCAATGATCCTATTGAGTTGCGAGACAGCAGCCTTAGCTTCGTCAGCAGTACGAACACCCATTGCAGTGAGGGGAGAGACCTTGTGGACAGACCCATCAGCCATTGTGCGTTTACGGTTCTGCTTAACCCAGAAGTTGACCTCACCATTCTTATATATACGTGTGCCACCAGAGTTCCGAGCAAGAATGTCGGAGTGGTACAGCTTACGAGACACAAGGTCATCACCTGTCACAAACATTGTCTGTGTACCGAAGATGTCTTGGTCAGGGTCGTAGTTGCGGAAAACAGTTTGTTCTGGTGGCAGCTCGTTAAGAGACAACATCTTACCAGACTTACTGTCGTAGACCATGGCGTCAAGAGGAACATCAGCAGAGCGTATAGGTACTACACGATACTGGTTGTCCAAGACTACTACACCATCAGTGACTTGCTTCTTGAAGAATGCATCAGCTTGGATAAACGCTTCAACGTCACGTGCTTCTTGAACACGTGCATAAAGAGCTACCTGAGCGTCTGTGGCATCCTTACCATACTTAGTCTTAAACTCGTTACGGAAGCCTTGTAGTGTGTAGGACTCACGCTGGTTAGCAAACTTGCCATCACGCAGCATCTCAAACATACCATCGACTTCATTGATCTCAGCACGGGAGTTCAGCTTAGTGACCTCTTTAATACGTGCAGAGGCAGTCTTCTGCCAAATCTCAGATACTGATTCACCTGTAAGTAAGGCTGCACGGTTAGCATCTGATGTCTGTGTTGCAGGGGAGCCTAGGTAACGCGCTACGAAGCCATCAGCTAGTTGGGAGGTTGGGGTAGCGGAGAACACACCGAAGTCACGTAGCGTGGCTCCTACGGCCTCTGAGGGCACGTTCTGTGCTTGTACCAC
>Ga0181399_1000281_pt1 | contig 19100 bp, 31 predicted proteins | sample 22SPOviralmetaG_FD_130128 | JGI IMG/M metagenome (GOLD analysis project Ga0181399, IMG submission 130128) | Marine viral communities from the oligotrophic San Pedro Time Series (SPOT) site, San Pedro Channel, CA, USA - 22 SPOT_SRF_2011-05-21 | ecosystem: Environmental > Aquatic > Marine > Strait...
CGTGACTAGATTAAATGGTGGATAATTCTTCGTTGTTTCGTGGAGATTAAACAACCTATCGAAGTATTCATCCATTCCAATGCTATTCCTATTTATGCGTTCCATCAATGCAGGCAGATCCGCACTAGTATACCTTGTAAGGTTTCCCATGATTCTTAGCTCCTTTAAAAGCGAGTTTGTGTTTTGTAGACCCCGAAGGCATCCGATATATTTATAGCACAGACATAAAAAAAGAGGTATGGGGTAAACCACACCTCTTGTAAGTTCCGACTTTTGTAGAGACCGCACGAAAGGTCTCAGAGATATTTAGTAACCTCAAGTCTATCTTGCATGTGCCTAACTAAAAATAAAGATTGCATTAATACTTTTTTTATTTCTTCTTTAGATTTTCTAGGATTCAAAAAAAGTTCTAGAACTTTTCTAGTCAAATTTTTAGTCTCTGGAAACTCTTGAGTGAAAAAGTAATAACAATAGTATAAAGATCTAGTCCATATTTTTTTATCAATACAAATAGTATTAAAACAAGATCGCAAAAGAAGTTTTGTATAGTGTTGGATTGATAAATCTATTTCATCTTTTTCTGTTTCCCAATACTTATCAATAAATTCTATAACCTCTCTGTTAACTATTCTAAGATAATTTAAATCGTCATTTTCAAGTCCATCCAGATTTTTAGATTTTATACAATCAAAAGAAATAGTGCTTAATGATAGATTTTTACCTTTAATACACTTATGAACAAATCTGCTTGGATAATCCGATTTGAAAAAATCTACATCATATACGTTAACATCAACATGAATATCAATATTTAATTTATCTTTTATTACCTTAGATACTTTTTCACAATGATTTTGTTTGAAATCTTTCTCTAAAGTTTGATAAATTTTTTTATCATTAGTAATAATAAGAAAATCTATATCAGAGTTTTCTATTGCAGTATTAGTGGAATATGATCCACCAATATAAACCGAATGCAATTCTAAGGAGAGTTTATCTATTTCTTCAAGAAATAAATCTGAAATTTTTTGTGCTTTTGAACTTAATTCTTTTTGGATATTTTCATTAACAAGATTGTTATTGGAATTTACTTCCCAATAACAACCGTGTTCTTTAATTTGAACCACAATTATTCTGCAGTTTCTTCTACTTTCTTCTTCTTTGAACCAATATTATATTTGGTCTCAAGAATCCAGTCTTGCTTATCCTTATATGCAAGAACTTTAATTTGATTCAATGGTGCAATATCAGTGATTTTACTCACATCAACAATACCAATGAGACCCCAATCACCAAGAAGTTGAGCAATACGGTTACGACGCTGAACGTCATTCTGCGTAAGGTTTGCATGTTTGCCATCTAATGCAAACAACTCTTTAAAATGAACTAAAAAATATCTACCTTGTTTGTGTAAGATGTGGCAAGACTGATAGATTTTCTTTTCTTTCCTTGATGCTACCCCGATTCGTGTCAAAGTTTCACGCACTTTCAAAAAGTCATCTGGTTCATTAAGAACCACTTCAACCATTTGTTCAGGCGACCACTTCACTTCAGGTTCTTGAACGACACTCATGCTTTTCCTCCAGTTTCAAATTTCAATTTAATAAATGCAAGTTGTTCTTTAGTTAGAATCCTCAAAGCTTGCTTTGCCTTTTCATTACTATAACCATAGTATTTTTTGACATAATCAAGATCTTTGATTTTATCTTGTCGGAGCCAGGGAGAAAATCTCTTCTTTTTCCTCAGACTATTTAGTAGAAATTCATATTGCAATTTTTTAGGCAAGAAGTTGTATTTATTCATTTCATTAGCGAATATAATACAATCCAAATGTCCAGAAAGACATCGATTTACGATGTATGGAGGATATTCTTTTTCTAGTGAAGGATCTTCATCGATTAGATTCTTCTTTGTCTGATTGATACTGTTCAACCAATCCTTCAATTCCATAATTAAAAAGCACAAGTTCCTTACGTTCTTTTTGTTCTCGCATATACTCACCCACCGAACGCATGGTGTATGTGAGATCAAATTCCCCTACTTCCCATCCTTGGAAACGATCTTTGACCAGTTGAGACGAATTGTAAGATATGAGTTGAGGACCAATAGACCTATCACAATCGGCAGCAAAATCATCGTGGTCGAATCGTTTATGCATACTCCCCTTCCTTCCATAGAGGTTATCTCTAATGTCGTATGGGGGATCAAGGTATGTGAAGACATCTTTGCTATTAGTAAGGAGTCCTTCATAAGACCAATTAGTAATTTCCCAATTTTTAATTAGTTGCGTGTATCCTGGGAGTTTTTCAATTCCTCGCATTGAGAAGTTGGAATCTGATGCTTGAGCACTGAAGGACGACGATTCAGTGAGCCCACTAAAACTACACTTGTTAACGATATAAAAAGCAGTAGCGCGAAATAAATTCGCCATATTATAGTCATTTACAATATCCTTTGATTCAAGAAATAAACCTTTTGCCGATCCACGATCGGGATATCTGGACTTCAGTTCTTGAAGTCTCTTATACATTTTGTATCCATCCGATGGATCTTGTAGAACTCTCCAAAAATTGTAAAGAGGTTCATAAAGATCATTAACTCGAATTTTGAGATTTGGATACTTCTTAGTAATGTATAGTGCAACACTACCACCACCAAGAAATGGTTCACGATACTCTATATAATCGCGAAGATCGGGAATATATTGATCTAGTTTGACACAGGCACGGGATTTACCCCCTGGATACCTGAGGGGAGTTTTCAGAGATTTCATAATCAATAATAAATTTATCTTTCAAGTGCCAGTGAATGTCATCATGCACTTGCTGCATTGCGTTGTGTTTGATTGCCCAATAGTCATCATCATCGTTGATAAAGATATTGACTTGGGTTTTAACATCAACTCTCAGGCACTTCATAATCAGGTTGATGGTATTTCAAATATTCCCAGAAGGTCAGTTTCATTTCCTTCTCGGTCATTCCACAGTGCTTTGCAGCATTAGGTAAATTCATTGTAGCACGAAATAAACTATCGTTTGCCTCTGCCACATTTTGAGGAGTGGTTTTTACCTTTGGTTCAACTAAATTACTCTTGTCAGTTTTTATAAAACTCATAGATAACCATCATAGGGAATATCGTTCTTATGAAGAAGAACTCCATCAACCTTATTCAGTAGTTCTCGCATATCACCATGTAATACACGATATCCAGTTCCCACATACAACTGTCCAAGAACTACAGATACTGTGGCAGTTCCCCAGAAGATGTAGTACCATCTAGATTTAACTTGTGCTTTAATTTTAGTTTTCATAATCACAATACCAACTTTTTACTATCTGGAGTAATTAGTTTACTCCCAAACATTTGATTGTATTTTTTAGATACATCTTCCTGAACTTCTGCAATGTATACAATGTGATTACGGGACATTGTAACTTCAGGTTTATCAGGATTAATCACGGTTGCCCACTGAGCAAATCCCACACCCTGAGCGTTAGGAAGAACTACAAGACCATTTTGAACAGTGACAGTATCATCAGTTTCAGAGAGAATCTCTGCAATGATTTCTTCACCAGTTACGATACGAATCAGTTTTACATCAATCATTTGAATTCACACTCCACCATAATTTCGGTTAAACAAGCAAGCATATTTATCTCTTGGTCAGCAACGAATGCTGCCTGATACTGATACTTAGCAATAATGAGCACAGCAGCAGGAACAGTAGCGTTTGTAAGGGATGAATAACAAGCATCGTAAATACGACGCATAAGTACAGTAGTATCGTTATCCAGATTAGAAACGATCCACTTACGAACCTCTGCAAAGTTCTTTTCTTTGAGGTTTTTAACAAGTTCATTTACAGCAACATCAGAGAACGTAGCAAGAATACCTGCATCAATTTTTCCACTAACAGAATATCGTTGAATCTCATTGAGAACACGACGCCAATCAGGAAAGTGTTTATTAATCAGTTCTACCAGGACCTTGTTATCATATTCAACACCTTCTGTATCCAAGATTTCTTGGAGACGCTTGAAGAATTGTTCTGCAATGGATTGTCGGTCTTTTCCTTTGATCCCAAATTCCACGACGGCGCAACGGGAGTGTAGGGGTTCAAGGATTTTATTTTTGTAATTGCAGGTAAAGATGAATCTGCAATTGCCAGCGAACTCCTCAATAAACGCCCGTAGGAGGAGTTGTACATCGTTGGATGTGTTGTCAGCTTCGTCAATGATAATGACTTTGTGTTTAGAATCTGACGTAAGCGATACGGTCGAAGCAAAGTTTTTCGCATTGTTTCTGACAGTATCGAGGAATCGTCCCTCATCGGATCCATTGATGACATAAACATCTACCCCAAGTTCTTTACATAATGCCTTTGCTACTGTGGTCTTACCAATACCTGGAGGACCAGAAAGAAGCATATTAGGAATCTCTCCTTTATCTAGGAACGATTGAAAGGTCTTCTTAGTTTGTTCAGGGAGGATACACTCTTCAATAGTCTTCGGGCGATACTTTTCAACCCAAATAAAGTCGCTCATAATAATAGAAAGTTAGTTAGTCAAAAACAGGCATAATACGTCTTCTCATTTCTTTGAGATCTTCTATGTTGTTTCCATAATGACCAAGGTTCATATGAAGACAATCAATAAATCTCAAATCCTCACGATTTGCATCATAAGTGAAATAATCACAGAACTCAATTATTTCTTGAGGAACCTCTATCTGCCTGTATTCATATTCAATAAACATAATCAAAAAAATCAGTTTGATTCTTCAGTTCTTCTGGCAATTCAGTTGACCAGATAAAATCCGAATGTGTATCATCAATGTTTGGTTCAAACATCTGATCAACTTCAACCAAGTATAGCATGGTTGGTGTATGAGTGGCTCTCTGATTTGGAACATCAGGAAACTGATAGTTTGAAAATCCAATCATTTTGAACTTAGGGAAGTATCTCCCAATCTCTCTAGTATGAACTCTTTCCGCCAGTTGTTGAATAGATTCTTTATGATGAAGTCTTCCACCAATAACCCAATAAACTCCTTTTACAGGTTCTTCGGTTCGTTTGATGAGAAGATGTTTGTTCTCACAACGGATCAAAAAATCAGCACAGAAGACTGGCATGGTCTTCATAATCTTTTGATATTCTTTTTCAGGAATAAACATCAGAAAAATTGCATAAGATATTCGACACCCCACACGATTGTTTGTGTAGGAATATCATCAACTTGTTCTTCAATTAACTTCCGTGCTTTGAAGATTCTCTCCAGACCACATGCTCTAGCACTTTCTTTAGAAATTCTCATAAACTCAGCGTAAGCATCATCGTCATTACGCTTCATTCCCTTAGTGTAATAATCCCTTGCTTCATACAGCAGTTCTTGAGTTTCTGGTGCAAAGGTAAGAGTTTCTTCTTTAAGAGGAATTTTCAAGTTTTTAATTGATGACATACTAAATTTCATAGCACGACGAGTTTCTTCGATAGAAAGTTTATATGATGCGTTATCTCGATGTGCGTATTGAATGATTCCGTTGGTGCATTCCATCACACGAAGAACCGCAATTTTGTCCAACTCTTCACTTGGAAGATTACTATAAAGTGTTTTCCAATCTTTCATGATAAAAGTTTACTAAAACTAATTGCTAGAAGAAATCCTAACATAAAAACAATATCCCATGATTTTGTTTTTACAAAATATGGAATAGAAATAGTATCAGCAATGACATTCATTACAACACCAGCAAGCAAATTAACATGCAAAACAACAAAGTAGGCAGCAATAACTGTAATACTACCTACAATTCTCATTCGAGTAAGTGTTTTCATTCAAAATTGGAATCAGGTTCCAGAGCAATATAGTATGTAAGGTTGTACTTAGTATTCGTAAACTTAGAAAGAAGTTTAGAGGAAACAACTACATCATATGCACCAGGAATGATTTTGATATTCTCAACTTTAAAGTTGAAAGAAAACTCTTTCTCGGTTTCACCTACAACGATAGCATATTGATTAGAAGTATCATTCTTCTTATCATGAACTACCAGTTTAATAACACCTGCTTCACCAATAGCAGAGAGATCAGGAAGTTGATAAACCTGTGCTGCTTTAACAAGTTTTTCTAGAGAAGCACTATCCAGTTGGAAAGAGATATCTTCGCTAGGAAGAGTAATATCTTTTTCAGGTGGAGAGATAATAACATTAGGATCGGCAAAGAAATACTTCACACGACGCTTACCTTCTTTAATACTCAGATAGGAATCTTGATTGAAATCCAAGTCAGGATCTTGATGCAGACTCAAACCATTAAGGAACTGGTTCAAATCATAGATAGCAAAATCTTTAGGGAAGTTTTCTTTGATTTCTGCTTCCGCAAGAATATTCTTGGCAACAGAAATAGTGCGGAGACGCTTTCCTTCTTTTACTAGAATCGAATTATTGATTCCAGCAAAGTTTTTCAAGATTGTCAGCGTGCTGTCAGACAGTTTCATATTATTAGGGTTGAGTTTCATCATTGGGGGTAGGTGTCGCGAATCGCGGATTTGTCAGAGAAATGGAGGAGGAGCAAACCGTAGTGAAGGATCTTAATGATATCACGACGGGCAGTGCCTTTACGATCATATCGTGAGGCATACTTTAAGATATTACTACGGCAGAATGCCTCAGCGTCTCCACAAGCGTCAATCAAATCTAGAGTTTGAATAGCATCATTACCAGCAGAGTAATGTGCATTGTAAGTTGCGGAAATATAGTCTTTAAGTTCTTTAAGGAGATCTTCCTCACTATACTTAAAACGATTTGGATTGTTACTACTCATATCAAAGTTAAAAGTGATTATGTCTTCACTATGGGAAGATATTGGAACAGGTTGTGCTGCACCGAAATTATCGGGATAGGGATACTCATCCATTTTTAATTCCTCATATAGAAAGGACCAAGCATTAGTCATATTATATCAAAATGGAACGTCTGTGTCAATTGGCATTACAAAATCAGCATCAACCTTATCGTATAATTCCAAGAATGCTTGCTTGGTTTCATCATCAAAACGATTCACACAAACACTGATTGCCTTTGCCTTATCCTCAAAGATGCCATATGCCTTCACAATATGAACTAAACGGCGAGTGGAGATGATCTCCTCAATACCACCATCATAGAAGGTCTTACGGATGATGTCTGCCCAATCAGCAAGTCGCTTACAAAAGTTTTCATCATCACAGAGTTTGTTGAGGATTCTGGTCTCAACAGTAGCAGTGGGATACTCTTGCTCAAAGGTTACTGGGAATCGCTCAAGGAAGGCTTCATTAAGCACGTTAGTTCCAATGAATCGTCCGTCGTCGCTACCTTTACCCTTAGTGTTTGCTGTGGCGATGACGTTGAATCCACTTGCAGGGTCAATCCGTTTTCCGATCTTTTTAAGGAATACTCCTTTTCCTTCAAGAATAGATTGGAGACAGAGAATTTTATTACTGGCAAGGTCGATCTCGTCAAGGAGCAGGATAGCTCCTCGTTCGAGTGCTTCAATGACTGGGCCATTGTGCCAGACGGTGTTGCCATCAACAAGGCGGAAACCGCCAATAAGATCATCTTCATCAGTTTCAATAGTAATGTTTACGCGGATAAGTTCCCGTCCAAGTTGGGCGCACGCTTGTTCAACAGAAAACGTTTTACCATTACCCGAAAGACCCGTGATAAATGTAGGATAGAATACACGGGACTGAATAATTTTTTTAAGGTCACCAAAATTACCAAACTTGACGAAGTAATCATCTTTCTGTGGAATAAGGTTTTGTTCAATAGCAGGCATTGCTGCTGGTGCTTCATAAGTGCGCTCAATCTCTTCAACCCTTTGAGGAGTCACTTCCAAATTCCACCGACCACGAGAAGTTTTATATTCGGAAAGTTTATTGGTAACTGTTTGATAGTTTGCACCATTCATAGCACACCAAGCTTTAATATCAGCAGTCGTAACCATCTCTCCATAAGTAGATTTGAGAGAGGTACAAATGTGATCAGCGGAGAAGGACATTATGTTGGTTGTTTGTTTCAACTGAAGTTATTATACACAAGAAAGGGCACCAGTAGGGTGCCCTATGTGACAGATTAGAAATTGGATTCAGAGTTCTGTTGCTTTTGGTGCTGGAGCAGGAGCAGGAGGTTTAGGTGCTTCTGCTTTAGGTTCAGGTGCTGGTTTTGGTGCTGGAGTAGGTGCTACTGCTTTTGGCTTATCTTTGCCAATAAGTTCTCCGAATCTAGACATGGTTCCTAATCTCAAATTTCTAATTATTTATCAAGCAATAAGATCAACGAACTCACTAAGAATCTTCTTATTCATCTTTTTACTTTTCAAACTCTTCACAAAAGCACTTTTAATTTGTGTCTTGGATGCACCATCACCAACTTCAAATTCAGAATCTTGAGAAAGAGAATTTGCAGAGATACCAAAGTAAGTATTGTATCCAGAGTCTTTGATAGAAAATGCACGTTGCTTTCGCCAAGAAATTTCTACCTTGTCATATTTTTCACCATGATAACCACAATAACGGCGAATAAATGCTTTAGCATCACGAGGTTCGAGAACACGAATACCAACAAAATTAGTATCCTTAAATGTATCTTTCAAATTACGAAGAAGAACATCAGTGAACTGATACCATTCACAATCAAAAGAATATGTATTACCAGTTTTTCGATCACGTAGGAACGAATTGAGGCCAAGGCGACCAGTTCCAAGATATGGTTCACTGGGATTCTTATCGAAAAAACGATGAACTTCTTTATAATAGTTAAGTTGATTTGCCTCACCATCAGAAAGAACAACACACTGAACTTTTTGAAGACCATATTGCCTCTTAAACTGAGGAATGATTGAATGAAGGCATACGAGTGCTTCGTTCAAAGGAGTTCCAGAGAGACCCAATCCAGTAGGAACAGGATATAGCGTATAATATTTCCTATTGAAAGCATAAGCAAATCTCAGGATATGGAGCATCTGCTTTTCCAATTCCTTGGCACTAGTTTTACTAGTAAGAAGATTCATCAAAGAAAACCACTCTGAGAAAGCAAGAACACCAGGTTTCTTTTCATAAAGAGAAGGTCGAACATTTGTCCGATGAGTTTCACTATATTCAAATCTTGGATACTCATTTGTGAAAGCATAAACATCGAAAGGAATACCAACCTTCTTACAAAACCACACCAAATTGAACATCTGCTTAACAGTATCAATCAGCACATCACACATAGAACCAGACCAATCAAGCATAAAGATCAGACCATGATTCTTACCCTCAGCAAGAGTAGTTACTTTCCTGAAAAGATCTTCATTATATTTGTAGGTGTGTAGTTTAGTGCAATCCAGAACACCGGTGCTAGCAGTGGTAGAACGGGCATAAGAATCTGCTGCCTTACGACACTCAAACTCTTTTACCAGATAGTTAACTTCTTTCTGAGCAGATCGTTTGAACTCAGTAAACTCAGCATCAACAAAATCAAAAACTTCTGGGTTAGCGATATCAGACCATTCTTCTATGCAACGATTATGAATTTCTTGATTAGGAATAATAATATTCTCAAGATTTAACTTAGGAATCTCGGCGTATACATTCTCAAACCCTTCCATTGATGCAAGTTCTTTGATTGCATCTTCTAGAGAATCTACAGTTTTCAATTCAATTCCTTCACCAACAGTTTCACCAGGACCTTGAGCATTAAATTGTTGTTGCTCTGCAGTTCCACCATAAGATTCACCTTCTTCAGATTCCGCAGATTCATTATCACCAGAATCATCAGAATCTGTTGATTCAATGGGACTCTCAGAAGACTGCTGTCCTTGCGATTCCTGCTGATGCTTTTGATGAGTATCAGTTTTTACCTCTTCTTTACAGAAGTTATACAATTCTTCAGCAATATTCAGAACATCATCAAATGTTTCACAATCATCAACTTTTTTGACAAAAATATTTTCTTCTAACGATTTAAAAGGAATTTGAACGAAATTACCAATCTTGAAATGCAGATTGATACGATCTGCAAGATTCATCAAATCAATATTTTCATTCTCAAGGGCAAAGAAATCCTCATCGGAAAGTTCCTGATAACCACGATAGAAAGTCTTAGAGATACCAGCGTAACGACGCTTCATCAGTTTTTCAATGCGAACATCTTCAACAATATTCACCAGTTGTGGAGGAATCTTTTTTTCCTGCAACCAATTGCGATCAGGAGTATAAAGAGCATGTCCCACCTCATGTCCAACCAACATATCATAAACAACACTACTCGCTTTCTCCCACATCGGGAGAGTTAGAACACGAGTATGAACATTGAACTGTGCAGTTTCAACGTGACGGTGCTCTACAACCAGATCTTCAGTTGCCAGTAGTTTGGCAAGGTGCGATTTGATTTCGTGGTTGACCGTCATGAAGTAACATTATTCGTATGGACTCATAATACGACGAAACCGCCTTATCTGGGCGGTTCATGTGACGCTTCTTAAACTGTCTGAGTGCTTCTCTACGTGCTCTCATCGCTTGTGGTTTGAGAGTCCGTTTCTTATCCTTCTTGGAGTGGTGCTGCCAATTAGGGGTGTTCATCAGAAATTCCTTTAATACGTTTCCACTTATTATACATGGCCTGCATATGCCATGACTGTGCCAGACTCTTTGGTCCATTTTCTAGCAGATCAAGTTCTTTTTTGTTACTAGTGAACTGCTTATATTCTTCCCTCCAATTCATTGCACAATACGAGAAAATCCTTTTACTTTGTCAAATTTTATCACATTTTCAAACTTATCATGAAGTTCAGATTTATGTGAAATTACAAAGATATTTGCATCTTTGATTACATATCGGATAATCTTAAGAAACTCATCAGTTCCAAATCCATCGAGAGATGAATCAAAAACTTCATCCATAATCAATAGGTTAGTGTTAACAGAATTTTTGACTCTAGCGACTTCTCTCCATGTAAAAAGTAATGCTAGATCAATTCTCATCTTCTCACCTTCACTAAAGGAACTATAAGAAAAATCCTCGTGAATAGGAGATTCAACAGTTTCACTAAACTCCCCATCAAGTTTGAAGTTGATGTAGAAGTCCATCATCTGCAGGTAACGATTTACCTGTTGATTAATAAATGGAAGATACTTCTTAATGATCTTAGTTTTTACGCCATCATCTCTAAGTAGAGAATAGGCAAAGTCGTGATGAACGACTTCTTGTTTTCTATCAGAAAGGTATTCAATTGTCTTTTGGAGATTTTCCCTAAACTCTTCTAACTTTTCATGTTCAGTATTTCTGTTCTGCAGGTTACTGGTAATAATTTGAATTTCATGTTCAAGATCTCTGATTTGTCTTTGGTTAAGGCTAATCCGAGTATTGTTTTGAGAAATGCCATGTGTTAGTTTTGTAATCTCCTTAGAAAAGGTGTTGAATTGACGCTCTCTTTCTTGTTCAAACTCAATAGTGGATTCAAGTTCATCAAATCCCCGCTTCAGTTCTTTTGCCGTATTTTGAGCGTCACTAATTCTATTTAACCGAAACTCTTCTTCAATATCTTGCTGACAGGTAGGACATACCGTATTTTCTGAGAAAAACTTATGTTCTTTAGTAATTGTGCTTACTTTTTGAGATATTTTTCCCCTAAGAGTGTTTAGTTTTGATAATTTTTTAGCAGCACCAGTAACACTTTCCTGCTCTTTAGTATATCCATGAATGTTCTCTTCAAGGATAGAATTTTGCTTTATATAATGAGAAACTTCCTCATCTAACTTATCAATTTTTACATTATTAGAATCAATATTGGCATTACCACGATTCTCAAGTTCTTCAATGAAGTTCTGCTGCATCTTCATTTTGTCTCTGATCGTTTGTTTTTTAAGATCAAGAGATTTAATTTGCTCTTTCTTTTCTCGAATTTTATCTTTAATTAAATTACCCATCGCAGAGAAGATACGAATATCAAGGAGATCTTCAATAACTTCACGACGATTAGTGGTAGTTAACTGCATGAAAGGCACAAAGGTGCTACTACCAAGAATAACAATCTGAGTAAAAGACTTGTAATTTAGTTTAAGAATACTCTGCTCTAAAACTCTTTGATTAGCACGATCATCTGCTTGTTTATGCAGAGAAGTTCCATTTACTTCAATATCAAATACATTTGGTTTAATTCCACGACGCACAAGATAATCGCGACTGTTCACAGTAAATTCCAACTCAACGAGACATTCTCTCTCGTTTGTTGTATTAACCAACTGTGGTTTATTAATTTTACGAAATGGTTTATTAAACAGAACAAAAGTTAGCGCATCCAGAACAGTGGATTTACCTGCACCATTTGTTCCAATAATTAAATTCGTATTATTTTTCTCAAAATCAATCTCCGTTAGTTGATTTCCAGTAGAAAGGAAATTTTTCCAACGAATCTTTTTAAAAAGGATCATCTTTGTGGTTTAGGCGGAATAACAATATCGTCAGGAGTTACCACTGCATATTTGTAATTATACATCTTACAGGTCTTTATTGCAAGGTCATCATCTACTTCTATAACTTCCATGACCTTCTCATAATCAGGATCTTCTTTTAGAAGCATAGCATAGCGTTCTGCATCATCTTCATCCTCAAATAAAAACAAAACTTTATCTCCTTGAGCATCTTGAACGGCATATGCACCGTCATCTTGTTTGTCTTTGAGGGTGAGAAGAAACATGTTACTCCACTTCGCAAGCTTGCCTGTATAGATCTTGAAAAATGTTTTTGATAACACTCTTATCAAATTCCATTTCTGCTTCTTCAATATATCGATTCAAAATTGATAGAGTATTTTCATCCTCATCAATTTCAAATTCTTCACTTTCCTGAATTTCAAAATTTTCTACAATCTTCAAATCTTGAATTCCAGAAACATAAAGTTTGTCAATAAACTTCTCAAATGCCTTCGGATTAGTTTTTTTCCTAACAATGACCTTTACAATTTTATTCTCATATTCAGAAGCATCAAACATCTGATATGGGGTATCCTCATAATAGATATTATAAAATAATTTATAAGGATTATTAACTGGAGTATGAGTGAGGGTATCCGTATCAAAGATATGAAATCCTCTTTTATCATTTACATCATTCCAGAACATCTCATAAGGATTTCCTAGGTAGAAGATTTTTCCGTTGTCTGACCGTGTATGGTAGTGTCCTGAAAACACTTTGTGGAACTTTTCAAATACGTCGCACGCCATACCATCTTCCATGACGTGTCCACGATGCGCTCTGAATCCGTTGAGCTCAAGGTGCCCCATCGCACATATGCTATCAGTAGTTTTGACAACCTTGACAGTATCTTCAAAATTTTCTGCATTGATCCAAGGAATAATCAGTATTTTTAATTTATCTAATGTAATCTCGGATACTTCACTATATGTCTTTATATTATTATAAGTTTGTAGAAGAAGTTCTGGAGAGTTTACATTATTGGTATTCTTATAATAACAATCATGATTTCCAATAATCATATGGACGTCATACTTCTTAAGTCTATCAAATACAACTCTCTTTGACCACTCAAGACTTTGATAATCAATTGACTTGCGACTATCAAAGGCATCACCCATATGAACCACAGTTGTTATTCCTTGCTCCTCTAAGGTCGGAAAGAACACATCATCATAGAACTTCTCAAAGTAGTCGTGAAGGTGCTTAGAACCCTTTCTAGCACCATAATGAGTATCAGTGATAATCGCAATTTTCATCTATTAGTCTTATACTGAATATTATCCTTGATCGTATTATACTCCGAACTACTACCAGAAAGCAAGCTATCGTCAACCATCATAACTTCATCAAATCCAGTTCGCTCAATAATTTTAGTTTTAATATCAAGTTGTTTCTTTTCTTTCTGAATACGACGCAAAAAAGCGTAATGAATGATTTGCGTAAAATAAGCAAAGGGATTCTTAGATTTCTCTGGATCAAAATTATGAATGTATTGAACACAATTTTCAATACCATCGGAAATCATGTCTTCACGAAACATGTAATTCACAAAGTTTGGTTTATATGAAAGGTGAGTAGCAATTTTCAAAAAACAATCACCGAGATAATTGGTGATTTGTGGTTTTCCAATCCAACGCTGTGATCTATCTGCTTTAGTAGGTTCTCTACCGTCGTTATTTTCTTTGAAACTATCAGCAACTTTTGCCCTGTAGACAATTAGTGCTTCAAGCAACTCCTTGTTGTTAACATAATGTTCCGTCTTCTTCTTAGGCATGGCATTATAATCTTAAATGTAGGTTGTTATTATTATAACACACAATTATGACTTGACAACATAGCAAATCTTAAGTAGAATATCTTTGTTAGGTTTGAAGAGACAGATATAGCTTTAATTACTTAACGTCTTTATCAATATCCTTTGGAGGTATTTTAAACATATCCTCTAAGTGTCTTCTTGCTTCCTCCACCGAAGTAAGGTATCCCATCTTCTGAGAGATATTTACTCTACTTGATGAGTTTTTCAATAGAGGTCCTTCTTCATCATTATCGTCGTCACTAAGATATCTATCATAAACTTGGATAATTTTTTGATCGCTTGTTTCAGTCATTGTGATAATTTTATCGTAACGAATAACAAAAATGTCTTCGGTAGACATTTCTACCCAAGGTTTAATCTTTACTAAAGAAGTTCCATGATGATTAAAAGTTTTCATCGTGACAGGACTCTGCAAAATAATTACAGGTTCATCACCACTATCATCAATAGAAACTAAAGCAAAAACTTCTTCTCCCGATATAAGTTTTATAATTGCGTAAAACTCTTCTTGCATATTAGTTCTTAAGTGGTATGTTTACAATATCGTAATTGAAATTTTCTTCACTATAAACTTTAATTCTTTCAATCAAATGATTAAGTGTATAGTTTTTCCTGGATTGGTATGATATGTCGTCAGCAATGTCATAGAGAGTTGCCTTTGTCTTATTATTGCCTTTCCTGAGCACGCGGCCAATAGACTGGAGATTCCGTATTCTAGATTTGGATGGAGAAGCAAAAATGACATTGTGGAGGTTCTTAATATTAATACCTGTACTGAACGTTCCATATGAAGCGACAATAATCGCGTTTTCTTCCTTTTCCGTGATCTCCCTTACTCTTTCACGATCTTCTACTCCCACACCACCATGAATAAAAAATACATGGCGATTATCCAACCTACCGTTATTTATCAATTCGTATAGTGGTAATCCATGTCCCTCAACTCTAGCAAAAAGAATAAGTGTATTACCTTTGAGATCTAAAGCAAGATTCCTAATAAATTTATTTCTTCTTTCATGATTGATAATATACTGGACTTCATCTTCAAAAGTTTCAAATTTATGTGCCGGATGTTTCAATAGAAGCACATTGATATCTAACTTAGCAACATGTCCTTTTGCCATCAGTTCTTCTGTTCTAATAATTTTGTATGACGGACCAAACAATCCTTCTAGAACCCACTTATGAGTTTGGGTGCCATCAAGAGTTCCAGTAAATCCATAACGATATTTTGCATCGCCAAGTTTTGACATTATAGATATTAGTGACTTACTTTTGAACTGGTGTGCCTCATCCCCAACAACTACGTTAAATCGTTCAAAATATTTTCGGGGGAGTTTGTAGATGGACTGCCAGGTAGTAATAATAACTTGAGAGTCTGTCTCTCTTTCTCTACCAGCATATATCTTGTGGCAATATGAACCTACATCCCAACCATAGTCTGCAAAATCTTTATACATCTGTTCTACAAGGGAAGTCGTCGGAACAACTATCAGAGTATTTCGTCCGCGCTCAACGTGATATCTCACAATCGAATATATCATCAGAGACTTTCCAGAAGCAGTTGGGGATATCAACAACCTTCTATTATGCTTTAAGGCATCGTATACGCCTTCGACCTGATAATCTCTAGGTGGATATTTACTAACAGATGATATGTAATCTTTGACACCTTCCTTGCAAATATTTGAATTAGATTCAAAAGGAAGACCATAATATTTACTATCTACAAATTCATAAGTATATTTGTGATCATCACAAAATTTTGTAACCTTATCCAATAACCCAACGTATATCTCTCCATTTTGGGTATTGAATAGGCGTATTTTTCCATCCCAATACTTATTTCGGTATTGAGGCATAAACTTTGCACCAGGCACATCAAAGGTAAACTGATCTGCTAACTCGTAGTAGACGTGTGGTTCTGCTTCAACCTTTAAATATACTTCATTCTTTTTTGATATGATCAAATGAGACATAATCCATAGGATTCACCTATGAATATTTATTACATCTCTCTAAACTTAAAATCTAAAATACATCTATAAAGATCATCTCTTAATTTTTTAAGATGTTCTTGTTCTTCAGCAGGACGTGCAGGAGATCCTGGCCAAATTCTAATTGTTTCCTTGACCGAATGATATAGCAGATAGATATCTTCTATCTTAAGACCAATCATGTAATCTGGTTCATAGTCTCCATCTAGGTTAAAATCTTCTTCTTCCATTAAAATCCTGCTTGGAACTTTTGCCACTCAATGGCATTTTTGATCTGAAAAGTTCTGTTTGCAACTGTTTTGATAATTTCTTCCAGAAACTTTAATTCAGTATCATAATATTTAATTTTCATATCAAGGGTATTTAACTTCTCATCAGCATCCAAATATCTTTGAATGGCATCTTTTTCTCTAACTTTATATGGAAAAGGTTCGGCAACATAAACATCTGCAGGTGCTTTACCAGTGTAAAAATTGTGTCTTTCCAATCTTACGCGATTATAACTTTCTCTTGCCTTCTCTCGCAGAAGAGTAATAGTATTATATAATGTATAGTATTTTGAGTGTAATTGTGGAATTTTTAAAGATTCATTATGTAGGTTATCAGGATCAATAACAGAATCTTTCTGCCACATCTCCTGAATTTTATCAAGGTTCATAGAGGTTCGCCTTCTGGATCTACTATATTGTAGATAGTATACTTGAAAGACACCTCTGCTGTAAAGTAGTTGATATCATTTTCCGTAGCATTAAATTGTAATGAAGTCAATGCTACAGGAAATAAATCTTGAAACTTAACCATTGCAATATCACGATAGTTGCTATTTAAAACATGCAATGTTCCATCACAAAATTGTAGCAGATCATCTTTTAGACCTGATTCTGGATCTTTGGTAAGATCTCTAAATTGTTTAAAGTTTTCTGGTGTGCCCAATCCAGTAATCCAATTATGAATGACCATGTAATTTTTAAGATCCTCATCAACTAAAAAATTCATGGTGAAGTCTTCATAAGTTACTTCATCACCAGGAACATCAAGAATACGAAATGTTGTTCCTTGCAATGCAGTTCCTAATGCAATACTAGGAACATTTGCCGAATTAGAGAAAAAATCTACTTTTTCTTTAGTTTTCAAAGTAAATTTAAACCCAATAGGAGATAAGAAGTTCCTATTGCGTAATTGAGTATCATAAAAATTTGCCATTATCAAGCATCAACAATTAAACTATACCACTCATCACTCATACCACTAATAATTTTATCAGCACCGTTTTTATCTACGGCATAATTTTCTTCAATAAGATGCTCCACTACCTTTTCGTAGTGTTCATGAATTTGTTTCGCTTCTCTAGGAGTTGGGTTCATTTTTCGATCTTAGTTATGTTCTATTTATTCTTTAATAACAGTAGCATTCTTAAAACCACCATTAGTTCCATCTGGATTTGGAAGCATAGCATCCGCACTTGCTTTTGATGTGTAGATCTTTCTTTCCGAATATTCATCGGACCATTGATCACCATCAACATGATAAACTTCGATAGATGGCATTAATGCACTTGATTTTTTAATGTGATAATTCGCCATTTTTTCTGGTTTTTAAATATTTAGACAAAAAAAAGGATCCCGAAGGATCCCCAGAAATATGTGAACAGTGATCACATGAGGTTGTCAACACGAACACGTCTGTAGTAACGGTTTGAGTTAACCTTGAGGCGACCTGTGCCTGCGGTGGTTCCTTCAGCGAATGGGTTAGCAACCAGACCGTAGCGGGTCTTGAAGCCGATCTTGGGCTGGAAGGTGTTCTCTCCAACTGCACGAACCATCTGAAGGGGAACGTATGGGCAGTAGAATAGACCAGCGTCATAAGGTGAAGAACCCTTATAACCAACAACGTAATACTGATTAACAGCGTTGTTTGCAGAATAAGGATCGATGTATACGCGATACTTACCTTGGAGAACACCAGCGAAGGTGTTACCAGCGTCATCAACGTTAAGGTTAGCGTTGAGTGCAGGGGTGTAATCAAGTACACCAGCCATGGTCAGTGCGGAAGCAACGTCTGCAGAGCAGAGAATCATGTTGCCCTTTCCTCTACGAGTTCTTTGTGCGATTGCGTTAGCATCGCGCTCGATTTGGAAGATAAGACCCTTGAACTTCTCAACACTCCAGCGTCCGTTGGAATCAACGTCGAGGTCGAACTTACCAGCGGTAGCAACGTTTGCTTGTGCGCCAGATTCTGCCGATTTGTAGATAGTTCTGATAACTTCGCGGTTGATCTCAGCAAGAATCTCTGTGGAGAGAATGTTTGCGAGTTCTGCTTCAGCGTTCAGACCGTGGATTGCGCGAAGATCCTGTGCAAGCTCAAGGCTGTATTCTGCCTTCAGTGCTCTGGACTTAGCGGTTACGGTGACCTTCTCAATCGAGAAAGCCATCTGGTTGAAGTGGTTGCTGCCTTCGCCAAGTCCTTCAGCGTCCTCAGTATCCATACCCTGACCAACTTTATATGCAAGTTGGGTTGAGTTGGCATCTGGGCTAAGAAGACCTGGGTTAGTGCCGCCTTGTGCTGTTGTACCGAAACCAACGGAAGTGCCGTCAGAACCAGAAACATAACCCGAACCTTGCTCTGCTTCTGTAGCAGAAGAATCGGATCCAGAGAATGCAGAATCTACTTCGTCGAAGAAGGTCTCAGGACCATTCTGAGTTCCATACTTGGAACGCATTGCGAAGATCAGTCCAGTAGGACCGTTCATTGGTTGAACACCTGCAAGGTCATATGCGACCAAGTTA
>Ga0181399_1000283_pt1 | contig 19015 bp, 22 predicted proteins | sample 22SPOviralmetaG_FD_130128 | JGI IMG/M metagenome (GOLD analysis project Ga0181399, IMG submission 130128) | Marine viral communities from the oligotrophic San Pedro Time Series (SPOT) site, San Pedro Channel, CA, USA - 22 SPOT_SRF_2011-05-21 | ecosystem: Environmental > Aquatic > Marine > Strait...
ATAATCTAATAATAATAAATAATAAATAATAATAAATAATAATAAATAATAATTAATAATAATTAATAATATCTTCTATTCATAGGAGGGGTGAGATAAAAAAAAATTGATTGACATATTTTTTATGTATGTTATAGATGACATATATTTTATATTATTTATGTATTATGGGAGTTTATTAATATATATATTAAATATATGAAAGATGATAAAGAAACTAATCAGATTATTAGAACTGTCAAAGAACTATTTATGAAAAATATTAAAAATAATAAAGAACTATCCATTTTAATTGACAAGTATTTAATTCCACAAGAACTTGAAAAGAAAAGTAATGCTGAAGTTTCTACACCATTTAAGTTGAGACAAGAAATGTTAGATAAAATACCTATTGAATTCTGGACATCTATAAAGAAAGTCTTTGAACCCTGTGTTGGAAAAGGTGGATTTATTGTAGATATAATTGATAGATTTATGAATGGTCTTGAAAAACTTATTCCCGATGAAAAAAAAAGATATAAAACAATTGTAGAAGAGTGTTTGTATTTTAGTGATATTAATCCTACAAATATTTTTATCTGTAAATTATTGATAGACCCTTATAATGAGTATAAATTAAATTATAATGAAGGAAATACATTAGAATTAGATATTAAAGAAAAATGGGATATTGATGGATTTGATGCCGTTATTGGTAATCCACCTTATGAAAGTCAAAACGGTTCAGGTGATAATAAATTATATTTAGATTTTACTAAATATTCAATTAATAATTTATATAAGAATGGTATATTGTTATTAATTACACCTTCTACAATAATAGATTATATCATTCAACAAGATAAAAATAGAAAATATTTAGATGAATTTTATAATATAGAATATATAGCATTAAATACACCTGAAAAGTATTTTACAGTTAGTTCTACATTTACATACTTTATGTTAAAAAAACAAAAATATATAGGTAACACAATAATAGAACATTATAAAGGTAAAGACGTTATAACCTTAAAAAAAGGTATGAAATTACCTAAAATACCATCAAAAGTAGATTTAAGCATTATAAATAAAATTTGTTCAACTGATAATTGTTATGATATAAAAAAATGTAATTTTTCAAATAAAACACAACGTATTAGAAAAGAACATATTAAAAAAAATATTGTATCCACTAATAAAACCGAAAGTCATAAATATAAAATTTATGATACAATAAATAAAACCAATCCAAATGGTAAATATTATTATTATGATAAATTAGATAATGATGCTGGAAAAAAGAGAATAATATTTTCAAATAAGGGTTATCTATTACCATTTGTATGTAAAAATAAATATATAACGTATAGTGATAATTTTAGTTATATTTTATATGAGTCTAACCTACTTAAATTAATGAAATCAAAAATAGTTGATTATCTTGTATATCAATATAGTAAGAACGGTTTTGATAGAATAAATTGTATAAAAATGATAAAAAAGGTAGATTTAAAAGATAATATTTATGAAAGTTTTAAACTTAATAGTGAAGAAATTAAAATCATTGAAGGGTCAATCTAAATATATATATTTTTTTTACAATATATCTCATTATATATATATTACACATATTTTATTAGAAGTCAGCATTTTCAGTTAAAGAAAATCTACCTGAGCAAATTGTATTATTACTATCAGTGGTTGCTTCTACCCCTCCACTTAATAATGGAGTATTAGTCGAATTTAAGTTGTCAAGATACATATATTTATATAATATATTATAATAATTCTTTTTTTAATTTTTCAATTTTATTATTTATTAATGTTAAATCTTCTTTAAATTCTAACATTTGTATATTTTTTCTATCTAACAAAATTTTTCCATTTTCTAATTTATTTTTTATATTATTTATTAATTCTTCCAATTTATTTTTTGTTTCATCAATATATTCAAAAAACGATAACAATTGTTCTTTATCTCCTTCATCCTCTATCTTATTAATTTCTGTTATATCACTAATACCAATATTTTCAAATTCTGTTTCAATTGTTAAAATTAATGTTTCATATTCTCTAATAAAATCTCTTAAATTTTTTTCATTTTCTTCTATATCATCTTCTACTTCATTGATTTTTTCCTTTTCCTGTTCTATTGAAGTTAAAATTTCTAATCTCTGGGATTCTAAATCAGATAAAATCTTTAATCTTTCTTCATTATTACTTTCTTCAATCATTTCATTTATTATTTGTTTTTGAAGTTGTTCTTCCTCTGATTCTAATTCTTGTCTTATTTTATATAATTCTATATTTAAATTTTTTTGTGTAATTTGAGGATTTTTATTTAATATATTATCTAAATTTTGTTTCAAAAAATTTTCGCCTTTTGCTTCTATTAAAATATTTGATATTAAATATAGTTGGTCTAATCTATTTTTATTTTTTGGAATTTTATTACTACTAATATATTTCTCTAAAAATTCTCTTTTTCGTTTATTATCATCATCTACCTCTAATAATAATCTCTCTGCTTGTGATTTATTATCTTCTATAATATTTTCTTCTGCTGGTGATGGTTTTTCGATATTTAATAATTTTAATGTTTCTAACTCTTCTTGTATATTATCCCTCTCATCTGCTACTTTTCCTAATTCTTCTGTTAATTGTGCTATGTTATTTGCTCCGTCTAATTGAATACTTAATATTTCTGCCTCCTTCATTTTTTCTAATTTTTCGTTTTCATCTGTTAATAGTTTAATTTCATTGAATTTATTTAATAATTCATTCTCTAATCTATCTATATCAGATTTAGATAAATTTACTGATTGTTCCATTAAATTAATAGTTTCATTAAGTTGTTCTAATTGGTTTGTTTTTGTATCAATCAACTCTTGTTGCTGCGTGTTAATTATTTCTAATGTTTCATTCCTTTTTTCAGTATTTTTAAATTTTTGTAACATCTCTTTATCAAATATATCTAATAAATCTATAACATTATCTGACAGTGATTGTTTATTAGGGTCAGGTTGTTGAAAATCTGTTTGTATCGGTGGTGTTTCAGGGGTTTGTATTAATTCAAAATCATCAATTACAGATGGGGGTTGTGGTATTGGTTTTATCTCAGGTAATACAGGTTGTTCATTTATTAAAAATGCTTTCTCTCTATCTTCTTGTAATGCTCTATCTTCTAATTCTTTATAATTATCTTCTATTTCGCTCCATTTTTGTTTAAATTGAGTTTCATAATATTCTTTTAACTCGTTTTCTTTTTCTAAAATCATATTATTTATTTCTGTTAGATTTTCTACATTCAAATTTTTTCCAATGGGTTGAGTATATTGAGGTATATATATAGGTATTTGTTGTTGTGTTTGTTGTTGTGCTATCTGTTTAGTCCCCTGGAACTTTTCAAAATTCTTTTCAATCTCTTCTACTAATTTATTTAATTCATCTTTTTTCTCTTGTTTTGTTTGTTCTCTCTTCTCTTTTGCTTCTTTCTTTTGTTTTTCAGTCTTAGGTTTCTTAAAACTAACTTCAGGTATATTTTTTAATTTTCCTTTTATTAATAATTTGATCCCTTCTTCACCTAATTCTTCAAAATCGTGTGTATGTTTTCCTTTTTTATTATCTTTATTATGAATATGTTCTCCTGATGGTTTCATTTTAATATATTAATATATTATAAAAAAATATAGTATGTATAAAAAATTTATGTATTTAAATAACTTTCATCTAAAATTATTCTATCAAAATTTTTATGATATTTTCTACTTATATCTTCATCTAATATAATGTATAAAAAGTTATGAGGCTCTTTCCAACAATAATCACATATTTTCTTAAACTGATTAAAACTCATTTCATTAGCATTTTCTATCCAAACATCATTTAAATCTTTCATATTTGTTATTTTAAATAAAATTAAATGACTTAACCCACTCGTCCTAATCGTCATAGGTAATAAATTATATCGTTGACTTGTAATAAAAGAGTTACAACCTGATATATGTTCTTCATCTGTATCATTAGGATTATAAAGTATATGACGTCTATTTAATAACATTTTATGTAATACAGCAGCGTTTTGTCCCCCTTTTTTATTAAGGGTTTTAATTACATCATCGAAAACAAAGCAGCAATTTAAATTTTCATCTTCTGCTATATTATTAATTAAATCTGTTAATATTTCAGGGTCATAATCATCATATATATTTTGCTCAGGTAATGGGAACTTTTTTGTGCTTGTCTTTATAGATGGACTAAAGATATAAACTCTTTCAAATATTTTATAATAAAATTTAGGTTTATGTATATTTCTATTTTTTATTTTTCTTCCATCGCTACATAATAAAGAATTTAATAAGGTGCTTTTTCCGCTACGAGGTCGACCTACAATATAGAAACTAAATCCTGTTTTAGGTAAAAAATCTGGGATTTCTTTCATATCGTTGTTTATTCTATCCCCCGCATATTTGATCGGTTCAATATCTACATTACATTTATTTTTTTTTATGTTAAACATATTATATTATATACCTTTAAAAAAAATGTGTTTAATAAAAATTTAATAAAATATAATTTAATAAAAACCTAAATTTTGTAAATATTGTAATTTTGTAATTTTTCTTGTTTTTGGTTCTTCTTTAATAGGTTCTGGTTTAGGTTTAAAGTGTTCTAACTTTTTATTTAGTTTCTCCATCCTTACATTAAAATCTTCTTCTTTATCTTCATCTTCATCTTTATATATAATTTTTTTAGTTGGCTTCTTCTTTTTCCTTTTAACAATTACAACTTCGTCATCACTGCTTTCACTCTCCTCTTCATAGATAATTTTTTTTTTATGTTGCTTATGTTGTTTTACAGTTTCTTTAACAATTTTTTCTTGTTTCTTTTTTAATTTAACGAGTTCCTGCTTTTCTTTTTCCTCTCTTTTTTCAGCGACTTTTTTTTGTCTTGCTTCTAACATTTTATTAATAGCATTTTGTCGTGCTGGAGTCATCTTATAATTGCCTTTCGTTCTTTTATCTTTCTTAGTTTTTTGTATATTTTCTACTGGTTCTTTTTCTTCTACTGTTTCTTCTACTGTTTCTTCTACTGTTTCTTTTACTGGTTCTTCTACTGTTTCTTTTACTGGTTCTACTGGTTCTTTATCTACCGTATCCATATATATATTATATATATATAAAAAAAAATACCGATATACCGTTAAAATTTGATATTAATTATTGGTAATTTTCATTAATTTATTTGTTGGAATATAGATATATTCTTTGTTATTATATTTTTTTATATTAAAATTATCTTCAAAATTTTGTTCATAGTAATATATTCCATCTATAAATTTAAATACATAATATATATGTTTATTAAAATTCATAAATTTATATCCTTCATTCCATTTATTAAGATTCATCATTAAATCATTATATGTATAACTATAACAATTTCTACATTTTAATTCTATATAATTATTATCATTATAAAAATCAAATGTATCATATCTATTAGAATGTATTAATGTAAATCTAAAAAAATTTTCTATTAATGGCTTTATTTTTTTTTCATTTTCTAATCCTACTAAATAATTAGTCATATATTATTACATATATTTTTTTATTATGTAATTACCTGCTTACACTAAATGATCCATTCGCATCCATATAAAATAGTACCTCTTTTAGTGCAAAGGTATCAACACGTTGTGCTGCGGCAGGATCATTATTGACTTCTAACGCAACCTGTAAATTTCCATTGAGGACGTCTAGACCTGTATGTGAGACATTTGAAGTTTCATTTAAATACGCCTCAGTATCTACAGCATATACCCACGAATCAGTGTTAAATTGGGAGTTATTTACTAATGTCTGTGCATGAATACTGTTCAATTGTCCAGTTGCCAGGAGTGCTTGTTGATATGCGTTTGCTGTATTATTAGCATCTCCGTCGGCTACAGTGCATTGAACTCGCGACGGAGGATACATACTATCTCCGATTCTGTAATTATATTGTGTTGTTGCGTTGGGTAAAGTGTTTGTTAATCCGTGTGCTGTCGCCAGTGCTACATTAGCCGTTGTGCGGCTCACACTCATTAAAGCACGAAGAGATCGTGCCTGCACAGGGATATTTACTACTTTCTCTCCTGCTGCATCATCTGTGTTTGATACAAAATTTTCATATGTTGATCCTGTCATACTTAATCCACCCATAACTGCGACCATTTGCGACATAGAAGAAGAAAAATCGTCTCCTGTAATATGAACGATTGGTGCATAAAAATGTGCTGATTTTACTTTATAATTAACATCTGTTGCAGCGACCATACAGGATAAGGCGGATGCGAGTGTAATTTCAATTTCCACTCCCTGACTTGCACCTAATGGGATATATAACCCCTTAGTATTAGATAGGAAACCGCTAATTAAGGGCATACATAAAGTCATATCCGCTGCTGCAGTGTTTCCTGCAAATCCTCGTGATTCTGTTGTATCAAAATCTTGCTCATAGTCCGCTGCAGACGGATCTGCACCGTTTCCGATCATATTCGGTGGTGTTCCCGAGACGGCATTGTGGTGTGGTAATTTCCCGGGGTCTGTTTGAAATTTAAATAAAGTGTTATGCAGTAAGTTATAATTATTTACGTCTTCTAAAATTGCTCCTGAAGACCTACAAATAATTCTAAAACGTTGAATACATGCCCACACACCACCATCTAATTTTTGTGCTTCATCCGTGGTTTTATTATCAGCAGATAATTTAAATTGTAAATATGAGTGACTCCCATCAAGGAAGGAATTAATACCAGACGATGTTACAGGAATTCTAATGATATTGTTGTTATCAGGGGTGAACTCAGTCCCGTTAGAGGAGGCATAACGACGTAAGGAAGAATGACCAGCAATAGCTTTTTGCGGCATACGTGCGTATTTTACGGAGTTAGGGAGAGCAACAGTTGATTTTTGAGACGAGGCGACTTGTTCCATTTTTAATTATATATATATATAGATAGAAAAAAAAAATAAATAAATACTTTTTTATATTTTTTTTTTTATACTTTTTTTTTAAAGTGTTTCATTATTTTTCATATTACTAATATCTTTTGCATTTATATCAACTACATCTCTTTTACATTTAATACAAAAACAATCTATTTCACTACATCTACTACTTAATAAATATTGGAATAAAGGTGTTATAATCATATTGCTAATAACTAATATTAATATAATAGATTCCGACATATATAATATAATATTATAATATAATATAAAAAATGAGTGGGAATATATTAGATAATAATTTAATTTTTATTAGAAGCAAAGATGGTAATTTTATAAATGAGGATTTACATACAGATTTTAATATAATTTTAAAAAATACATTAAAAAAGAATGAAGGAGAACTGTTCAAAATTATACTACAATCTGCTCAAATACCTTACACGTTTTTTAATACAAATACAACAAATAATTACATTGATTGGGAAGAATCGGGAATATTAAAGACTGCTATTCAAATATCATCAGGTAATTATAATATTTTAGAATTAATAACAGAAATACAAACGCAATTGAATGCAAATACATCTTTTAGCAGTGATAATTATACACTAACATACGATCAAATAAATAATAAAGTTACTATATCATCACTTGCAACAGAAAATACAACATTATTATTTAATAGCGGAGTAAATGTTTCAAAAAGTATATCTAAACAATTAGGATATACTAATGATAATGATATAACTATAAATAATTTAACATCTTCTACAAGTGATAGTTTTGTTGATCTGATAAGAATTCATTCATTATTTATTCGATCTAACCTCTCGTCTAATAAGACATTAGATAGCGAATCTTTAACAAACACTGATATTCTTGTTAATATACCTATCACAAGTAATCCATTAGAAATTATAAATTATCAGTATTACGAAGGTATGTCATATAATTTAATAGAGGAAGATAAGATCACAGAGATAAGTATTCAATTAACAGATCAAAATGGAAATATAATAGATTTAGGAAAGAAGATAGACTTCGAATTATTATTAAACATTCAAACAATAAAAAATCCTTTATATGTTAATAATAATATATCTAATGAAGAACAATTAAATAATCAAACAATAGAAAATGTAACATTAAAAAGGTTTAATGATCCATTAGACGAAGAAGTTGATATAGAAGAAACTATAAAAAAAGGCAATGAAATATTAACACATACAGAACAACATAAAAAAAATATTAATGACATAAAAAAAGAAATACAAAAAATTTAATTATTAAAAAAATAAAAAAAAATTATATATTTTAAAATTTTTTTATAATTAAATATTATAATAATAAAAATGGGATTTTTCAATTTTGTTAAGAACATAGGAAGAAAGATTGCAGGTGTTGGTAAAGTTGTACTGGGTAAAGGGAAAGATTTACTCAAAACTGGTGTTGGTATCGGGAATAAGATTTTAAACAATCCTATAAGTACAAAAATAATAGATATCGCAACACCATTTTTAGGTGCCACCCCAATCGGAAGAGCCGCACTTGTTGGTTTGAAAGGTGTTCAAAAGGGATTAGAAATAGGAAATAAATTATTAGAAGGTGTTGACGCAGCAGAGCGTGTTGGGAAAAATATTCAAAAAGTTAGATCGGGAGATCTGAGTGCAGTAAAAGATATTGTCAGTGATGTGAAATCAGGGATCGAGGCAGGAAAGGATATTAAATATGGATTACAAAATTTTTCATAAAAAAAATACTATTTAAAGAAATAAATAACATATATAAATTATAAAAAAAAATATATTTAATTAATATATTATTATTATGGACGATTTTGTAATGGTATCGAGTGATGTCGTCGATTTACCAACACTAGAGGGGCAAGATGCTCCCCAACAATTAAATAGATTTGAAAGATTTTTAAAATATACTCAACAACAAATAGATAGTTATAACATTGACGAATGGGAACGGGGTTTGGTTCCCTCGAATGTCCCTACAGATGAATATGTAAAGAGTCAGAAATTTTTAGATAAAGTGAAACAACAAATAAAAGAATATGAGGAAAAAAAAAACAAATAACATATATAAAATAAAAAATAAAATATATTTAATTAATATATAATGTGCAAATCTAAAAATTTATATAGATTATTTTTAAATAATAATATTAGAAAAGCAGGTGATGATAGCAGATGGACTATCACAATACCAAATTGGATACCTGCAAATAAACCTTGTTTTGTTTGGATAGAAACAGCACAAGTGCAAGTAAAAGTAAATGGTGGTATTCATATAACCGATGATTGTATTATGTTAAATAGTAATTTACAAAGTAATAAAATTTATAGTCAAAATTATGATGCTATTGGGACACAATTATGTCAATTTAATTTACCAATATTGGATGGACATAATGGTGCAAATGATTATATGAAAATAGATAATCCGACAACTCCTATATATGTTAGTTCATTACCAAATTCATTAGACTTCTGGATAAGTAATAATGAGAATAACGATCAATTAACAATAACTGGTGCCGCAGTGGATTTTGTTTTATGTATTGATTTTGATGATGAAATGTAATTAAAAAATAAATGTAAATATATTTTTTTTTAATATGTATATAATATAATATGTTTGGAAAATTATTAGGAAGTTTTAAAAACATAGGCGATAAGATGAAATATGGTTGGAATATAGGAAAAAGGATATTCAAAACAGTAAAAACAATATTACCTCTTGCGTTAGGACAAATACCCGAAACAATTAGTACATATAAAAGTATTACAGACCCTATTGAAAAACAGTCATTTAAAGAACAAATTGCAGATGTAATTGGGAAAATTCCTTCAAAAATATTACTAAATCCATTTACAGAATTTTTAGTTAATAAAAAAGAAGAAGATCCTTATATAGATAATTGGGAAGATTAAGAAAAATATTTATTTATATTATTTATATATATAATGCCACAAAGTATTATCGGACAAATAAATCAGTGGGATCAATCAAATGAAAATATATTCCCTCCTTCAACTTTATATAATGTAATAATTGGAGAAAAATTAAACCCATCTGGATTTAAATTTTTAGTTGTTGGTAATTCTAAAATGGAAGGAAATTTAGAAATTACGGGGACATTAAATACTACAATAGAAAATATAAAAGTTGAAGATAAAAGTGATAATGTAAATTATCAAATGATTTTTATAAATTCATCAGGTAATCAAATACCTGTATATACAAATAATCAAATAACATATAATCCTTCAACAGATACATTTATTGTTGGAAATTTATCAAGTGATTTAACAACATCATCTGGTTATTTATCCTCAAATTTAATTGGATTAATACAAAATAATCAATTACAAAATGATAGTATTACTATCGGAACAACAGAAATAGATTTAGGTGCATCTGCTACAACAATTACAGGAATTATAAATTTAACTGCTACAAATATCACAGGCGATTTAACTGCTTCCACTGGTTATTTATCCTCAAATTTAATTGGATTAATACAAAATAATCAATTACAAAATGATAGTATTACTATTGGAACAACAGAAATAGATTTAGGTGCATCAAATACAATATTAAGTGGTTTAACAGAAATTAATTGTGATAGTTATATTGGGGGGCGAGAAATAACAAGTTTGGATTTACAACCGAATATAGATTTTACTATTTGTGTGTGTGATGGAATTGGGACAGAAAAAATATTATCATCACGGACAGGTTTTACATATAATCCATCAACAGATTTATTAACAGTTTCTAATATTGCAGGGAATGGAAGCAACTTAACAGATATTCCTAATATTGATATTACAGATGACCCATTAAATAATAGTTGGTTTCGTATTATATTTTCAGATAGTGCAGGAAGTAATAAAACATTAAATATTGATAGTGGTTTAGATGGTATAAGATATAATCCGTTTGCTGATACTCTTAGTGTAAGGTTTATAAATTCTTATTGTAATGGTTTAAATTTAAGTAGTTTTACATCAACTAAATCTTTTGTGTTTGTTGATGGAACTGGTGGGCATAGTGTTAGTGGAGCAACTATAAATGATATTTCTTTTGATAATACTAATAAAAGATTAGGAATAGGAAAATCAAATCCTGCTTATAGTATAGATTGTGTGGGTACTATAAATGCGGATAATAATGATAGTTCCTCATATATCGCAAATAGTTCCTCATATTCTTCATATCCTATTTCAATAGGAGGTTGGTTCGCAAGTGCTGGAACAGATCATAGGATACAAGGATCAAATAATTTACATATAGACTCAAGCACTGCAGGAGATATGTATTTAAATTATTATAGTAATAAGAATATAATTATAGGGGGGGGGAATTTAGGAATAGGGACTGCATCTCCTGGATATGAAATTGATTGTGTAGGGACTATCAATGCGGATAATAATGATAGTTCATCATATATCGCAAATAGTTCAACATATTCATCATATAGTATCTCAGTAGGTGGTTGGTTTGGAAGTGCTGGAACAGATCATAGGATACAAGGCAGCAGTAATTTACATATAGATAGTGCTTCTGCAGGAGATATTTATTTAAATTATTATTCAAATACAGATATAATTATAGGAAATACGGGTGGGAATTTAGGAATAGGAACTCAATCTCCGTCATACCCTATACATATTACACGAGTTCCTTCGTCCAATAATCCGTCATCAACAGCACATAACTTCCTGCGATTTGGAACAGGATTTTCTGCAGGAGCGGGAGGTTTAGCTGCTAATCAGTTTCCTGTGCAAATTTATTGTGATGGTGGTTCAATTTTGACAAATCAGGGTTTATATAGTATTAGTGATATCAGAATAAAAACTGATATAACTCCTTTAAAAAATATGTTAAATAAAGTAAGTTTATTAAATCCTGTAACATATGAATATATAGATAAGGCACACAATGGTGTAGGTGAAAAATGGGGATTTATCGCTCAAGATATTAAAGAGGTATTCCCACAATTTGTTAAAGATAATTTAGAAAATTATGTTCCTTCTGTATTTAAATTATGTAAAAAAATTAATAATAATTTTGTATTTACAGAACCTCATAATATTACGCAAAATACTATGTTAAGATTTGATAAAGAAAATAACAATTTTTGTATGATTAAATGTGGAGTAATTGACGAGTATAATATAAAAATATTAGAATGTTGTGAGGCGGATTGTGAAATAGAGGAGAATGAAGAGGTAGTATGTTATGGAGAAAAAATAAATGATTTTCATTCATTTGATGAAATGTCATTAATCAGTGTATCTATAAAAGCAGTACAAGAATTAACAATAGAAAACAATATATTAAAAAAAGAAATGTTAGAATTAAAAAATGAATTACAATTAATTAAACAACATTTAAATTTATAATAATATATAATATATTATATATGATTGGTTCAGTAATATTTATTTTAAGTTCAATATTATTGTTTAGTGGCTCGTTTAGTGCTTTAAGTGTATGGGGTGCCAAAATTTTATATGTAGAAAAATTAAAAGATTTACAAAAAAATAAAGATGTAATAATTAAAATAATGCAAGCAAAAATATTAAATCTTAAACTTGACGGTAGAGAGAGTGAGGAAGAATATAAAACATTAACATTATTATTAAATGATTTACTTGAGATAAAATAAACATATATTTTTTTTCTAATTATATTATATAATATGGAAAACATATTTGAGACATTAGGTTATGATATTATTACTGATATCCAATTTAACAAAATGGATTTAAATGAAAATAATGAAATAAATGAATATTTTAATAAGGAACAATTTGAAATAAATAACATACGAGATTTTATTGATTACGATTTACATGATATTAAAGAAATAAAAACAGATAATGATAATAAAATAGTAGATATGGAATATAATATTAGTGATAAGAATATATCATATTTAGAACCATATATGAAACAAGATTATATAGGATTAATGAATTGGTATATAAATAAATATCCTTATATTCCTGGTATAGAAAATTTATCTTATATTTTTTCTAAGAGAGATCTTACGGGGAAGGTGAAACTTGATAAATACGAGAAAGTTATAATTAAAAAAGAGTTAAAAAAACAACAACGTGCAGAAGAGATTGTAGAACAAGAAAGAAATAAATATATTCGAAAGTTAGAACGAGAGAAATATAAACCAATTACAACAATGAAAATAAAAAGGAAAAATATAACATTAAAATTTTAAATAATAATATATATAATATAATGGTTGATACATATATATTAAAAAAATCAAATAGGAAAAATAAAAAATATGTCATAATTATGGGAAAAATTAAAATTAATTTTGGTGATGATAGGTATGAGGATTATACTATACATAAAAATATTGATAGAAAAAATAGATATATATTAAGGACAAAAAAACAACCTCAAAACGATATAAATAGTCCTGCTTTTTGGAGTCTAAATTTATTATGGAATAAACCCACATTAAAAAACAGCATAAAAGATGTAGAAGAAAAATTTAACATTAAAATTTTAAATAAAACATAATATTATATTTTTTAACAATATATAATAATATATATATAATGCACTGTAAAATTTGTGATAAAAATTTTTTAAATTATTATTATAGAAGACATATAAAGACAGTTAAACATAGGAAAAATTTAAATCTTTTTAAAGAGAAAATAGATGATGAAAATGAATATAATAAATATTTAAATGAAGAATATTCCAATTCTAAAACTAAAACTAAAAGTAATTCAATTGTTAATAAATGTTTTATAAAAATAAAATACGGTAATTTTATAGTAAAATTATAATAATATTTTATGTAATTTTTTTTTATGTATGTTATTTATATATGAAAATATTAGAACTATTTAAAGGATCAGGTTCTATTACAAACTATTATAAAAACAGAGATGATGTAAAAATTATATCATTAGATTTTAACTGTAAATATGATCCAACCATATGTTGTGATATTATGGAATTTGATTATAAAAAATATTCAGTAGGTTATTTTGATATAATATGGGCGAGTCCTGAATGTATATTATTTAGTACATTACAATATACTCATATAGGGAGGAAATGGAGAGATATAGAACATTTAATAACAGAACAAAAAAAAAACATTAAATATATATTGAAGACAATTGAAATTATAAACTATTTAAAACCTAAGTATTATTTTATAGAAAATCCTAATAAAAGTATGATCTGGAATTACATAGAACATTTAGATATCTCTAAAAAATATGTAATAGTTGATTATTGTAAATTTGGATTTAATTATAGGAAGAGAACAAAAATATTAACTAACAGGGAGTTAGATAATGTATTATGTAATAGAAAAAAACACGAGATAAATATAGGTATGTATAAGAAATCAAATAAAAATTATCCAAATAAATTATTACAGAGATATTCAATACCAAATAAATTATTAGAATATTTATTAGACTGAGATATTATTAATAAATTAATATATAATATTATAATATATATAATGGTTAAACAATTTATATTGAATTATGCTGGGACAAAATATAAAGAAAGTAAGTTTTTAGATACTATTGATTTTTCAATATATAAAATTGTTATTGAACCTTTTTGTGGGTCATTCGGTTTTTCAAGATATTTATATAGTGATAGAGGATATAAAGATAAAAAATATATATTTTATGACAGTGATGAAGAATTAATAAATTTTTTTAATCATATAAAACAACTTATTCATAATAATGAATTAGAAGATTTCATAAATGAATATAATAAATATATGGATTATTTTAAAGAACATTTTTCTTTGATTAGTAACAGTCGTGGTACAAATATAAATAGACAATCAGCACAAGAATATACGAAAACTATAGAAAATAAATTTATACGTTATATGATTAAAAAAAATTCATTTAATAGTGTGGTATGCCATACAAATTATAAACATTTTCAAAATTTTAATATGGATGATTTAGATTTAATAAAGAATAGTGAATTTATTAATCAAAATTTTTTAACCATAGATTTTAAAAATTTTAAAAAAAAAGACACATTAATATATTTGGACCCACCATACTTCTTATGTGATAATACGACATATAAAGATAAATCATTAAATGATATTTTTGAAGTATTTATTAATTTATATGATAATAATTATAAATGTATGTTTATTCATTCATATAATTTTTTATTAAATTTTGTTTTTAAAAAATATAATTATATGAGTTATGAAAAAATATATGGAAACACTAAAAGAAAAGTTAAACATATTGTTTATTATAATACATAAGAAAAATAACATACATTTTTTTTTAGATGATTTAACTTCGTCGTTTTTGGTGATTTAAAAAAACTTAATTAATCGTTTAATTCGGTAATATAAGAAAAAAATATATATATAATATATATATATAGAGTATAATGAATATCATAGAGTTTTGTGAGAAAAACAATATTAAGTGGTTCCCGATTAATTTAAAGATAGAGAATAATAAAAAACAAATGATTAAGATGAATACAGAACATTATAAATATTATGAGAAGAAAATGGCAGATGTAAATGATTATGAAACATTATCATTAGAGCAATTAAAAAATAGACAATCACTTATTGATGATTATGATTATATTGCTATGGATACAAGTGAGATTTTTCAAATAGATGTAGATGCTGAGGGATATGATGAAACATTAATAGATTATAATAACATGCCTTATTATTTATCTTTAACAAAAGGATTAAAACATATTTTCGTAAAAGATAATTCAGGAGTGAAATTTGAAGGTAAAAGAAAACCTTTAATAAAAAAAAATGGTAAGTCCGATATTGAATTATTATGTGGACAAATGAGTTGGTGTCAAAAAAATATGGAGATTAATAATTATAATAATAATATGTTATGTAATATATATAATGGATTTAATATGACATTTAATAAACCAAAAGAATTAAAAAAACAAATTGAAAATATCCCAGAAGAATTACAACAAAAAATATATAATACAAACAATAAAGAAATTATTGAATTAATAAATATTATAAATCCTAATAGGTCAGATGATTATAATAGTTGGTATAAAATAGTAGGTGCTTTAAAAACAGAGAATTTAAAAGATATAGCAAGGGATTTTTCTAAAAAGTCCAGTAAATATAATGAAGAGGAGTTTGAGTCATTTTATAATAATCAAAATCCTATGAGTTTAGGTGTAATTTATAATATAGCAAAAGAAGATAATATCACATTATATAAATTTATAATTAATAAATATAAATATGATGGATTAATATTGAGACTAAATGATTTTAAAACAATTTTACAATTATCTGAAAAAATGAGAAATTATTTAGGAGATGAAATGGTATATTGTAATAAAAAATGGTATGTAGTAAAAGATAATATATGGTGTTATGATTTAGACCCAACTTTAACAATATATAGATGTATTGAGGCAGGGTTCCAGAGTGCATTACATGAATTAAATGATAAGATTAATAAATGTGAAGAACAAGAACAAAGAGAAGAATTATCAACAATAAGAGCAAAATTATGTGATGCGAGAACATATATTGATACCTCTTCTAAAATCGGACAGATTATAAAATGTTTAACTAATATGTTATTAGATAATAACTTTGAAAATAAATTAGATAAATTATCATATAGGTTTGCTTTTAAGAATGGGATATATGATATAAGAGATAACACATTTAGAGAAGGTTTAGATAAAAGTGATTATATCACTAAATATATACAGTTTGATTATAATAAAGATTTATATAATACTGATGATGAAAAATGGATTTTGGATAATTTTTATAAAATATGTAATTGTAATATTAACCATAGAGAATATTATTTTAAAACTATTTCGTGTATGTTATTTGGAACACCTCATAAAAATCAAAAATTCTATTTTGCTGTCGGTCAAAAAGCGGGGAATGGTAAATCAACGAGTATAGCTGCACTATCTAAAATTATACCTTGTTATGTAAAAAGCGGTTGTAATAGTCAGGTATTAGAGAGTGATAGTAATAAATTACATAAATTTCTTCCTGAATACGGAAAATATAGAATTATTGCTATGGAAGAAATGAGAAAGGGCAAATCAATTGATAGCAAACCGATTAAGTTGCTCGCTGATGGTGATGTAATTGAAAATGAAGTTATGTTTGGAACTTGCAATACAATTAAAATTACGGCAAGTGGTATTTTGAATTCAAATCATAGTATTCATTTTGAAGATGCTGATGAAGGAATATCAAGAAGATATGAAAATTTACAATTCAATAATGAATTTCGTCCTGATTATACAGATAATGAAGATTTAGGACAATTTAAAAGTGATCCAAATTTTCAAGATAATTTATTAAGTAAAAAGCACACATATTTACAAATGTTATTTAATTATGGTAATGATGTATATATTAATGGAATGCCTGAAACACCAATAGAATTTTTAGAAGAAAGAAAAATAACAATGGAAGATAATTTTAAATTTAAAACATTTATAGGAGATTATACTCAAAAATGTGATGAAGGTAAAATATCAAAAGTAGAATTATTAGAAATGTATAAAGCAAAAACAGATAATAAAATTGACAATAAATCTATTGTAGATGATATGAAATCATTAGGTTATATATATGATAGAAATAGAAGTAGTAATAAAAACAGAGGCGTATTTATAGGATTAAAATTTATTGATAATATTGATGATGAATAAATTTATATAACTTTTTTTTTTATCTAATTCGGTATATATAAAAAAAAAATATATATATATAATATATAACTCAATAATGAGTGATTTGTTAAAAAATTATTATCATTTTAAGATTGATTTTTATAATGTAGATAATTCATCTATATTAGAAACGAAATATTATTTTACATCTTATGATATAAAAAAAGAACTGGGTATGAGTGAAAAAACCATTTATTTACATTGTAAGAATCCCTTATTCAAAGGTAAGAAATATAAAAATCTTCATATCCATAGAATTAACCAACCTGTATTTAAAATTAATAAAGAAAAAATTGACTATACAAGACAAGATACTTATTAGGTATTTATTACATATTACATATTACATATTACATATTACATATTATATATTAGAGTTAAATATATTACATACATACATACATACATTTTTTTTTACTCTCCCCCATAATACATAAATAATATAAAATATATGTCATCTATAACATACATAAAAAATATGTCAATCAATTTTTTTTATCTCACCCCTCCTATGAATAGAAGATATTATTAATTATTATTAATTATTATTTATTATTATTTATTATTATTTATTATTTATTATTATTAGATTATACATTATATATTTAGATAGGGGGGTGGGAAATGAGCAACATACACAGATACACGCACATACACGCAATTTTAAAAGTCCTCCCATGAGGGACCGATTGGAAAAACTTTTTTTTTTACGAGTATGTGCGTGTATGCGTGTATTTTGATAAAATAACAAGGAAAAATACCTAAAATCCCTTGTTTTTTTCAATGAATACATACAATCTATATGTTTGGATACACGCTCAAAATTCAAAAAAATAAATAATAGACATATTTTATCAAATAATCAAAAATCAAAAAATAGCGTGTAGGTTGGTTTGTAGGTAGATAGATAATATATTATATATAGTATATAAAACCATAATACATAAATAATAAAAAATATATGTCATCTATAATTAACATACATACATACATAAAAAAAATATGTTGGTCATCTATAAAAAAAATATGTCATAAAAAATAAATAGCAATAAAATATCAATATACATAATTTGATTCAATAATGTCCGGATTGTAATTACCATAAACTAAAAAAATATATGTCATAACTAATAATAATAATACATACATAAAAAAATAATTAATATACATACATAAAAAAATAAAATATCAATCATACATAAAAATATAATTATACATACAAATTCTTATTATCTATAAAAAAATATATTGGTCATCTATAA